>OIWS01000009.1_pt1 | contig 284611 bp, 275 predicted proteins | sample 1587611 | NCBI WGS metagenome assembly OIWS01 (sample SAMEA3888919, study PRJEB22519) | human gut metagenome | biome: human gut; feature: human-associated habitat; material: faeces | place: Denmark | collected 2010 | reverse complement strand
TGTCCACCTATGAACGGCTTGTAAATTCTCAAAATTTTTTTAGTCCCTACTTGACACAAGAAGACCTTTTGCGAATGGGGAGCAAGTGTTGCTTTTTGGCGGAAAAACCGCTATGATAAAGGGAGATTTTTAGCGAGTGGGAGAGATACTATGACAGCAAGAGAATATCCGGTATTTACCGTTACCCCTAAGGCGGAGCGCAGCCTGCGGGCCGGCCACCCCTGGGTGTATGGGGAGGAAGTGACCGTCGTGGAGGGCGCTTACCAAAATGGTGATATGGTGGATGTGGTGAGTAATAAAGGGCGGTACCTGGGCACCGGCTGGGTGAATGATCACTCCAAAATCAGGGTGCGGATCATCAGCCGCAATGCCAATGACACCTTTGATGAGGCGTTTTTCCGGCGGAGGGTGTGCTATGCGCTGAATTACCGTAAAACGGTGATGGGCCCGGTGGATTACCGCTGCTGCCGCCTTATTTTTGGCGAGGCGGATCAGTTCCCGGGGCTGACGGTGGATCGCTTTGAAAACATATTGGTGACGCAGGTGCTTTCCCTGGGTATGGAGCGCCGCAAAGACTGGGTGTACCGGGCGCTGGTGGAGCTGCTGCGGGAGGACGGCGATCAGATTGATGCGATCTACGAGCGGAACGATGTGACCATAAGAACGCTGGAGGGGCTGGAGCAAAGAAAGGGCTTCTACCAGATGGAGGGGCTGAGAACCGACCTGAGCGGGCATGTGACCATTACCGAAAACGGGATAAAATATGATGTGGACTACATCGAGGGGCAAAAGACCGGTTTTTTTCTGGACCAAAAGTACAACCGGCAGGCGGCGGCCAAGCTGGCCCGCGGACGCCGGGTGCTGGATTGCTTTACGCATACCGGGGCTTTTGCGCTGAATGCGGCAGCGGCGGGGGCGGAGCATGTGACCGCTGTGGATGTTTCGGCCTTTGCGCTGGAGCTGGCCGCTGAAAACGGAAAGCGCAATGGATTGACCAATCTGGACTACAAGTGCGCCGATGTTTTTGACCTGCTGACCGAGATGGCTAAAGAGAAAAAGTGCGATTATGACTATATTATTCTGGACCCGCCCGCCTTTACCAAGAGCCGCGCGACCGCCAAAAACGCCTATCACGGATACAAGGAGATCAACATGAAGGCGATGCGGCTGCTGCCCCGCGGCGGGTATTTGGCGACCTGTTCCTGCTCGCACTTTATGACGGACGAGATGTTCCGCAAAATGCTGCAGGAAGCAGCGATGGATGCCGGTGTGACACTGCGGCAAATCGAGGCACGGCAGCAGGCGCCGGATCACCCCATTCTGCCCGGCGTGCCGGAGACCGACTATCTGAAATTTTACCTTTTGCAGGTGGTGTAAGAGCAAATAAAAACCTTCAACAAAGGAATTTGAACAGCAACCTCCCAAAAGGGCAACAATATGTCCGATGAAAAGCTCGCAGCGCCTAGGTGCTGTAACACCCGCAGATTTCTGCATTGAGGCTTTTGAACCTCATGCAGAAATCTGCTTTTTTATATAATGAAGGGACGGCTGCAAATAATTGCAACCGTCCCATACCTATATTACTCGTTATTGCGGCAAAATCCTGAAGCCAAAATGGAAAGATGACTGGCCATTCTGTTTTCCAGGTCAGTAAAGTTATTTGTTGCAAAACAATATAGAATATACCCGCGGCAGGTGATTAGCAACATATCTGCCATTTCTCGTACCGAGAAGCGGGTGGAAACCTCACCATTTTTTTGAAACTTAACGATAATATCCCATAGAATGCGGTTAACAGAACGGCTCTCACTTACAAACTTGCTGTTGTGGTCACTTCCCATGGAGAGAATGACTGTTTTACAAGTTAATGGTCCTGTGGTGGAAATATATAGGGCATAGGTTTTGGCATATTGTTCAATAGCATCTACGAAAGAAGAGCAGGACATAAAGTACTCTGCCTGACTCTCAAAAAAATCGTCAATTGGGTAGCAGGAAAGCTCGTCCAAAAGCTGTTCCTTACTTGTGAAATAGTGGTAGAAAGTGCCTTTTGATATGCCATTTGCTCTGCAGATATCATCGACAGTCAGTTCCTCCAGACCTCCTTCTGTAAGAATGTCTCGGATAGTTTCAGCGATTTCTCGACGACGAATAGATTGGCCGAGGGGTTGGTAGATATTTTAGGTAGTAGAGGTATTACCAATGGCCGAATTGGTTATTGCCCGGAAACACTTCCTGCTTCATGGTTTGATTGTATTCATAGTGCATATCCAGAGCTTGAATGGGTGGATTGTACGATGGATCTTTATGAAATCCGCAAGAAACGCAGTAGGGAAGAATGCCGATTGGTTGAGAAATGTGCCGAGCTGGCACTAAGCGGATATGAAGCTCTATGTGCAGCGGTGCAGAATAATGTAGCCGAAAGCAAACTGGTGTCTGAGTTGGACTATGCCATGAAAAAGCAAGGTGCAGAGGAAACCCTTACAACTCTAAACTGCGGTTTTTTGAACGATGCAAACGGCATGGGCCTGTTGCATAGTGCTGCGAATTCTCAAAAGGCAGTAAAGTATGGTGACTGCATAGCAGCAGCTATCACACCTCGATATAATGGATATTGGGTTCAAATGCTGCGCACTTTATGTGTAGGGAAAGAAAACCAAACGGCGGTAGCGATGCATGAGGCAGTGGCCGGGTGGATAAGCGCAGCGGCTAAGCTCCTAATACCTGGGAACAAGGTAAGCACTGTTGCCCAAAAAATTGAAGAAGAAGCTAGGGCAGCAGGATACACTATTGGGGGCATTCAAGGGTACATTTGCGGGGTGGATCTACGGGAACAACCGATTTCTGCAGAAAATGAGACAAAACTGACCAAAGATATGACGGTAATACTTAGCCCAATTATATTGAAAGATGGAAATGACTGCGGTTTTTGCTGGGGGGATACCTATTTGGTGACTGTAGAAGGAGGACGATGCTTGACAGAGGACGGCAAGAGCCTAAAAATAATTAAAAGTGTGGAGGGGTAGGCCAGATGTTCAGCGATGGGGAAAAGAAAAGAAGGGTTGAAGCAGTAAGAGGTCTGATGCAGGACGAAAAGCTAGATGTGTTGTTGACGATAGGAAATGGATGCGTCGGAACCAATGCGTATGGTTGTTTCCGCTTTTTAACGGCTGCCAATGTGTATTACGGGCTGCAGTCTGCATTGTTTTTTCCATGTTCCAACCCCGTTGGTATTGTAGACTCAGAGATATCTTGCGGGGAATTGAAAAATGCTGGAATCGTGACTGAATGCAGGATAAGCACAACTCCCATTCAAGCGATTATAGATGTGCTGAAAGAAAGTGAAATAACAAGCGGTCGCTTGGGCACCAGCTTGGACACTCTGCCGCAATCATGGCGTATGGCGCTGGAAAGAGAAATGCCCGGATTAGTACTGTGTGATGTATCGGAACCGCTATTTCGTATCCGAAATCACCACAGCCCAGAGGAGGTTGCTTTAATTCGTCAATGCGGCAAATTGGCTGATGCGGGCTATGCAGAAGTACTGAAAAATGTTAAGCCAGGCATGACGGAGCAGCAGGTGGCGGCAGAGCTGGAACATGCAACGCAGGGAATGGGGGCAGACTACAACTTTACCCTTATTTCTACAGGGAGGTTTTCACTGGAGGATAATCAGCTTCCATGTATTCGCGCTGCGACTATGTTTGATTGTGTTGTAGCTCATGGTGATTGTATATCGATGGAGATTACTCCGCGGTATAATGGCTATTGGACACAGCTGGTGCGTACCATATCGGTTGGAGAGCCGAATGAGGATTTTATTAAGATGCATGAGGTCATTATCAAAGGTGCATTGGAAGAACTAAAGCCTGGGAACCGTATCGGTAATATTGCTATACTGCCTGTATGCATGTGGATTTAGCAAGAAGTTTAAAATGATTACCTCCCCTAAGCCTACTGGTAAGGAACTGTGGAAGGCTTTTGTAGATGCGATTTGGGCGTTGTTGATGCCTGTCATAATTCTAGGCGGCATTTATGGCGGTTATTTCACTCCAACCGAGGCTGCGGCGGTAGCAGTGGTTTACGGTTTAATCATCGGACTATTTGTTTACAGGGAGCTAAAGTGGAAAGACATACCCAAAACATTTGTTAATGCTGCTCGCACATCTGCTGCGGTTATGATGATAATTGTGACAGCTGCGACCTTTGCCATCGTACTTACCCGCAATAATATTCCGACTCTTATTGGCAACTGGATCATCGGTATTGCCAAGACACCGCTTATGTTCTATGGCCTGTTCAGCATCTTTATGTTTTTCCTGGGGATGTTCATGTCGGTTTCTCCAGCTCTGGTTATTCTTACCCCCATTTTGGCACCGGCTGCAACGGCCATCGGCATTGATCCGGTCCACTTTGGCGTAGTATTTGTTGTTTGGATGTGCATTGGTACCATTACGCCGCCTTTTGGCTCAGATCTATTCATAGCCTGCGGTGTTGCCAAAATAAGCGCTGCATCAGCTTTTAAAAGGATTTGGCCATTCGTTATTATTTATGTTGCGGCGGTGGTACTTATCATGGTTTTCCCAGATTTGGTTACTTTCCTGCCAAAGTTGTTGAAATTGATGTAAGATTTTGAAGTGACCCCAAAAAGTTGGATAAAATATTTTAGTAAAAATTGTTCAAGCAACCGAAAGGGCTTGCTGTCTGTGAATCGCAGGCAGCAAGCCCTTCAGTTGTGTGCTCGATATGTGTAATAGAGACAAAGCAACAATCGCATTTTTTGCCTGTAGTAAAAATGAACAGTATTGTGTCGAATTAAATCGCTTATTTTGTGTCTTTCTATGCTATATTCTAATTGCAAGCTATTTGCAAGCTATGCTGTGGACGTCCGGCATAGGAAATGGAATCAATTTGTAGGAGGTTAAAAATGACAAAACAAAGAAAGATCAATTCGACCTACGCAATTGTCATGGTCATTGGCTTGGCATTTATGCTCTTATTTGGCTATCTGGTCAAGCCATTCAGTACAGTTACCGTAACTGGTGTAAAGATGCTGGGTGTTCTGATTGGTCTAATCATTATCACCTGCTTTAACGGTGACTTGCTCAGCGGTTCGCTGATGGCGCTACTTGCCACTCTGTTCCATGGGTATTATGACATTTCCGGTTTGTTGAGCGAATGGCTGGGCTCCGTCTTTACTGTTCAGCTGGTATTCTGCGGTGCCCTGTGTCTGGCTTTGCGAGATTCGGGTGCAATGAATGTTTTGGCTAAAAAGTTGCTGAGCAGCAAGCTTTGCCATGGTCGTCCTGTTATGACGATGGTAATGCTGTTCCTTGCCACCTATGTCGCTGCAGCCTTTATTGGTGGCCCTCCCGTCTACATTTTGTTCTTCGGACTGGTAGAATCCATTCGTGATGTTTGCGGCTACGATAAAGACGATCCCTTTGTAAAGTGGACTCTGCTTGGTGTTTACATTGCTGCCACCGGTATCTTCTTCTTTGCATTCAAGACCCCGCAGGTTATGACCATCGCTTTGATCAACTCTGCAATGGAGCCCTTCGGCCGCACATTTAATGAAGGCACCTGGATGCTTTGCATGTTCTCCATCACCATGATCTATTTGATTGTTTACACGATTCTGATGAAGACAGTGTATAGGGTCAACATGGAGCCATTGAAGTCTTTGGATTTTAATGAAATAGAGGCCATGCGCAATACCCCTGATCATTTCAACCGTGATCAGATTATAAGCCTTGCCATGATTATCATTCCGGTAATTTATATTCTTATCGGAACCGTTTATCCGAAGGAAGCGCCCGGACGTTATTTCTTTACTTTCATGGGCAACTCCTGGATTTGGGTACTTATGTGTGCAATCGGCGCCTTGATCCGCCGCAAGGACAGCAAGCAGTCCATTGTTCCTATTAATAAATGCCTCTCGGAAGCATCCATGTGGACAATGATCTCTCTGGTCGGTGCGCTGGTCATGCTGGGCAAGGTCACCTCCGACGCAAATCTTGGTATCCGTCAGTGGTTGGTTGAGGTTCTCAGCCCTCTGTTCGGCGGTGCTAACATTTGGGTCTTGATGGCAATTGTAATCCTGTTCTCTACCCTTGTTACTCAGGTTGCTAACGGTCTTGTACTTACCATGGCAGTTTGTCCGGTTGTTACGCCGTTTGTCTGCAATCTGGCTGCAACCACCGGAATCAACCCCGACGTTATCCTGATTATATCGAATATCTGCTCCGGTTATGCCTTCTGGACCGTTGCTGCTTCCACCAACGCAGCCTTTATTCTTGGCCGCCCCGAGATTACCCCGAAGTTTGTTTGGACAAAGGGCGTTCAAACGACATTCCTGTTCATGGTCATCTGCTACATCTGCGGTATGGCATTTACCTACATTCTGTAATTATTATAGCTCAACATAGCTCGATGGAGTGGGTCGATAAGGTATTGGCCCACTCCAGCTAAAAAAAGACCCTCTTTATTGAAAGGAAACCTTATATGAGCGAAAAAGAAAAAACTGTATTTGAAGGTGAGAGAGAAATTCCGGTTTATACCGAATGTGATCTTCTTGTTGTCGGCGGCGGTGCAGCTGGCCATTCTGCCGCAGTAGCGGCAGCCCGTGCAGGCTGTAAAAACATTGTCCTTATGGAACGCTACGGCTACATGGGCGGTGATGTTACCGGCGGCTATGTTATTATGGTTCCTCGCCTTTCTTTCTATAACAAACAGTATGTCCGTGGGCTTCAGGAGGAATGGTTCACCCGTATGGAAAGCATTCCGGGTGCTGTTCTTGGACCCTCCGGCGATGAGATCGGTTGTGAGGATCCGGTCCTTGTCAATGCATGGAAGAACATTCACGATTGCTTTAGTACCAATGCGAAGCTGCCAGAACGGCTGGTTCGATCTGTGTATTTTGAGCCAAACCAGTTGAAAATCGAAATGGACAAGATGCTGCTGGAGCACAAGGATTCCATCCATGTGATGTGCCATTCTTGGGGGACTCGTCCTATTATGGATGGCGACACCATCAAGGGCGTGTATTTTGAAAGTAAGGAGGGCCGCAAGGCTGTACTGGCGAAGATCGTGATCGACGCCACCGGAGACGGCGATATTTTCCGCCAGACCGGTTGTCCTTACTTCGGATTGGCAGATAAGCTGACCCGCTGTGCCACTACTGCGCTGGTTTGGCGTATCGGCGGTTGCAATTGGGATCTTTTCTGCGAATGGAAAAAAACCAATCATGCTGCCGCGGCTGCTTTGCATGAGGGCTTCTCCAAAGTCTGCGGGTTCCGTGCGGCGCCGCTGCCCGGTCCTACCAATGATGTGTGCTGGATCAACAACTGGCACCCTGAACGTGACTGTTCAAACCTGAAGGATGCGACCGAGACTGAAATGGAGACCCGTGATACCATGCGCAATGCGTTGGAGTATCTGCGTAAGGCTTGTCCCGTTGCATTCCGCAACGCGTTCCTTTATGATATTGCGCCTCAGTTGGGCACCCGTTGCTCCTATCGTCTGGACGGCGAATATGTCATTACCCCGAATGATTTTGCATTCCCGCAGGAGCACGAGGATGTTATTGCATGGCACTCCACCATCAGCTTTATCAATGATAACTGCCCCATCGAGATTCCTTACCGTGCGATTCTGCCCAAAAAGACCGAGAATCTGCTTTGCCCCGGACGCCATATCTCTGCTGATGAAATTGGGATCGACTATGTCAATTTGATTCCGCAGTGTGTCGGCACCGGACAAGCCGCAGGTGTAGCTGCTGCCGTTGCCATTGCAGATGGAACCACTGCGCATAAGGTCAACATCAAGAAGGTTCAGGATATTTTGGCACGCGATCAAGATGTCCCGCTGCCCCGCAACCCATATACGGATCCTTCCTACATGCAGAATGTTGTTGATCATGAATACGGTCTTTATACCCAGCTTGCCAAAAATGCCCGTGAAAAAGCAGGGTATCTCTCCGGGGTGCGCCAATTTGGTGCGAATCAGGGAGAGATCGTTGATTCCGACAGCAAGAGCATTAAGGGTGGCGGCGATGCGCAGCTTAATCCTAATTTGATCAAGGCTACCCCGCAGCACTGATTGCGCGCATCTTCGTTTGCGATTTGCAGCAGTGAACGGTCGATTGTATCATTTTTATAGAAGATTTCACATGAAATGAGGTGTCTTTATGACTGATCAAGATGAAAAAAAGCCCAAGGAGCCGACACCGAAAGGCGTTTTTGACAGCGGAACGCCGGGCCTTTCTGCTGAAGACTTCTATGAAATACTACACCTTCCGGCTTGCAAGACAAAGGGCTACTGCGATAATTGCGGCAGATGTGAACGATGACCCAATAGAATACAATAGGGAAAAGCCTACGGCTGATGCATGGGCTTTTCCCTATTAGTATATTCAGTACCACCGTTCATTCAAATTTACTAAGGGTAAAGTATAATATGTTTGTTATTACAAAAAAAGGGGTTCTTTCACCATTACAGTCGATCTCACTGCTTGCGATTTTTTTTACATCAATGGGGGTTGCAACGGTTTCTCCTGCTATGGCTAAACTGGCTGCACAATTTCCGTCAAATAATTATGCGCTGATTTCTACGCTACCTACATTGTTTATCGTTCCGACTACCCTGTGGGCAGGCGCCGTTGCCGGCAAAAAGATTCGTTATAGGACGATCTCTCTTGTAGGGATCCTTCTGTTTTTGATAGGCGGTATCGCACCTTTCTTTTTAACTGAAAGCTTTACTGTATTGTTGATCTGCCGTGCCGTTTTTGGCATTGGCGTAGGTCTGCGTGCCTCATTGGGAAACGCGCTTGTTATGCAGTACTATACCGGAAAAGAACAAGCCGATATGCTGGGTTATGGTAATCTTATCAGTAATTTCGGGGGAGTTCTTTTACAGATGGTGGCTGGCTCGTTGGCAGAGTATGGCTGGAACTATACTTTTTTAGCGCATCTACTCGGTTTATTCAGCCTGCTTCTTTTGGTGTTCCAACCAGAGCCGGAAGAAAGCTGCTGTGCTCCGACAGTAACAGCAGAGGTACCAAACGGTTATCGGCATTCACTACTTAAATCGGCAGGATTTGATCATCGAGGCAGGATCGCAACCGCCCTTACTGCTTTTCTGCTATTTCTGCAGCAGCTGGTTAGTTATCCTATCCTGATGAATATCTCATTGTTGTTTGAACATCGCCATGCCGGAGGCGCCACCGTGGCAGCGACAGCACTTTCTCTTTATAGTGCCAGTGGTTGTCTCATTGGGTTTTTCTTTGGAAAGATTTTTTATAAGCTAAAACGGCTTACTCTTGTATTTGGATACTTTATTGCCGCTGCAGGTGCTGGTATATTAGGCTTTGCAAAACAGACGGAAATTCTAATGATTGGATCTGCTATAATGGGAATGACCTCCGTTTTGTTGATCACATCAGCTTATGCCATATTGGGAATGTATATTTCGCCCAACCAATCTTCTCTTGCGATCGCAATTGCAACAGGCGTAAGCAATTTAGGCGGGTTTGCATCGGCTTATTATTTAAATATGCTGGGAATTATAACGGGGGAAAAGTTGTTTACACCGATCTATGTCCTAATGGGGGTATATACACTGTTGGCTACTGCCTTTATGGTGTATGATCCTCTCCAGAAAAACAGTTGATACTTGCGCCTGCTTCCATATTAATGTTATAATACAAATGCAATATTGTATTTGTATTTCATCGTTAATCACCCGCAGAAGATTATCAAGAGTTTAGGAGTTGATGACAGTGACCCTCAAACAGATTGAATTTTACGAAGCGGTATGTCAAGCAGGGAATGTGACTGCTGCTGCCCAGCAATTATATGTTTCCCGCTCGGTGATTTCGCGAGCGATACAAGAACTGGAAGATGAATTGGACATTCAGTTGTTTGTGCGCGGGCGAAATGGTATGGAGTTGACCGAATATGGAAAGACTCTCCGTAACTTGCTTTCGCAATTTAAGGGATTTTATTCGGCGCTATTGGCACAAATCAGCAGCCTCAAGGAAACAGGAGAAAACCATTCCTTAACGGTGGGTCTTGCAATTTCCTGCTGGAATGTTTTCCCGCTGGAGATATATGAAGCGCTCAAGAAAAGGCACCCACACATTAAACTCTCTGTGCTGGAGATTTCCAGTTACGATGCAATTAAAAGGTTAAATGATGGCAGTATAGATATTGTATTGACTCCTTTAGATATTAAAGAGCGTTTTAATACAATGGAATCCATTGATATCTATCCAACAGCAAACATTTTTTGCACTTCATTAAATGATTCGCTGGCACAGCAGGATTCAGTGACTTTCCTGGATATCCGTCAGCGCCCTATTGCAGTGCTGAACAGTAAGCTGCCGGTAGATTGGCCGCTGCAGATCCGCTTGTGCACCAACACCAGCTCCCTTATTAGGGAAGCGGTGTCCAAAGGTATACTATGTGCATTACTTCCACAGGATTTTGTGAGGGACTGGGATGATGTTGCAGTACTGCCATTTAATCCGCCACAGAACTGTGCAGTAAAAGCCGTTTGGAATAAAAATCTTCCACATTCTTCAGCTCTACAGGAATTTGTTGATTTTCTTTTGGAGTACTTCGCCGCACAGGGGATCGTTTTGCCCGAGGAAAAGATCGAAGATGATGAAATATAACCCCAATAGAAGTAAGAGCGTGGGGAGGGTCATGGGATAGGGATATCCTGTGGCCCTTTTAACCATATAAAATTTGTGCTTATTATCGGAAAGTGACATGCGAAATGGGGAGTGCTGAGATATTGCAGAAAGTTGACAAAAGTAGTATAATACTATATCGGCAAATAATTCTCATGGAAAGAAGATGCTTTTATGACTAAAATTGATATTTTCTCCGGCTTTTTGGGCGCTGGCAAAACGACCCTCATCAAGAAGCTGATCGCTGAGGCCTATACCGGCGAACAGCTCGTCCTCATTGAAAATGAGTTTGGCGAGATCGGCATTGACGGTGGTTTTTTGCAGGAAGCGGGTATTAACATTACCGAAATGAACAGCGGCTGCATCTGCTGCAGTTTGGTGGGCGATTTCGGCAAGGCGCTGCGGCAGGTGATGGATACCTATCACCCCGACCGTATCCTCATTGAACCCTCTGGTGTGGGCAAACTCAGCGATGTCATCCGGGCGGTGCAGAACCTGGAAATGCACGATGTGGTGCTGAACGGATTTACCACTGTGGTGGACGCTTCCAAAGCCAAGATGTATATGAAAAACTTTGGCGAGTTTTTCAATAATCAGGTGGAGCACGCCAGCGCCATTATTTTGAGCCGTACGGCCGGGATGAGCCAGGAAAAGCTGGATGCCTGTGTGGCCCTGCTGCGGGAGAAGAACCCCACCGCCACCATTGTGACGACCCCTTGGGACGAACTGGACGGCAAGCAGCTGCTGGCGGCCATGGAACGCCGGGATACCCTGGCGGCTGCTCTGGAGGAGCTGGCCGAGGAGCAGGAGCACGAGCACCATCATCATGACGACGATGAGTGTGGCTGCGGCTGCCACGACCATGACCATGACCACGAGCATGAGCATCACCACCATCACGACGAGGATGACGATGACGATGAGTGCGGCTGCGGCTGCCACGATCATGGCCATGACCACGAGCATGAGCATCACCACCATCACGACGAGGATGACGATGAGTGCGGCTGTGGCTGCCACGATCACGACCATGACCACGAGCATCACCACCATCACGATGAGGATGACGATGAGTGTGGCTGCGGCTGCCATGAACATGACCACCATCACCATCATCACCATGCCGATGAGGTATTTACCAGCTGGGGTAAAGAGACCGCCCACCCCTACGAGAAGCAGGAGCTGGCTGCCGCGCTGGAGGCCCTGGATACCGGCGACTACGGCCAGGTGCTGCGGGCCAAGGGCATTGTAGCCGGTACGGACGGCAAGTGGCTGCACTTTGACTATGTTCCCGGTGAGGTGGAGATTCGTAATGGCGCTGCTGGTGTCACCGGCCGTCTGTGCGTCATCGGCGCCGAGCTGAAGGATGACGCCCTAACTTCGCTGTTCCACCTGAACTGAAAAACGGAGGACTGACGAATGGCAAAAGCTGTTGAGATCCCGGTTTACCTGTTTACCGGCTTTCTGGAGGGGGGCAAGACCCGCTTTATCCGGGAAACGCTGGAGGATAAGAAGTTTAATGCCGGGGAGCACACCCTGCTGGTGCTGTGCGAGGAGGGCGAGGAGGAATACGATCTTTCTCACCCGCTGATGAAGAATGTGCATATCCTGCCCATCGAAAGCGAGGAGGAGCTGACCACCGCCAAGCTGGGCGAGTGGCAGAAGATCCACCGGGTGGACCGGGTAGTGATAGAATATAACGGCATGTGGCAGCTGCAGCGCCTGTACGAGCAGATGCCGCAGGGCTGGATGATCTACCAGGAAGTGATGATAGCGGATTACAATACCTTCCTGAGTTACAACACCAATATGCGCAGCCTGATGGTGGATAAGCTGACCAGCTGCGAGATGGTGCTGTTGAATCGGGCCCCGGTGGGCGCCGATAAAATGGAGATCCACAAGGTGGTGCGGGGCGTGAGCCGCCGGACCGAAATAGGCTATGACTATGTGGACGGCAACTTTGATTATGATGAGATAGAGGACCCGCTGCCCTTTGATATTGAGGCCCCGATCATTGAGATCGCTGATGCGGACTTTGCCGTGTGGTACCGTGACCTGACCGAAGAGATGGAAAAGTACCAGGGCAAGACGGTGCGCTTTAAGGGGCGTGTGGTGACCAAGCACCGCAGCCTGAAAAACTGCTTTGTGTGCGGGCGGCATGTGATGACCTGCTGCGTGGAGGATATCACCTTTATGGGGCTGGCCTGCACGGGATATAGCCCTGAAAAGCTGGAAAATGGCGGCTGGTATACCGTGACAGCCAATGTGAATATCCAGTACAGCACTGTGTACGGCAAGCGCGGCCCGGTGCTGGCGGTCAGCGCCTGCATCCCGGCTGAGGAACCGGAGCAGGAGGTTGCCACTTTCTATTAAGCTGAGTCTTAACGGAAAATTATCACAAATAGCGGAAGATGCCCGGAGAGATGCCACCCTCCGGGCTTTCTTTTTATTGGATAATATGGTATAATAAATAATATATAAACCCAGCGACCCCAACCCCAAAGGAGGAACCCCATGAGCCAGAAAGAACATAGACAGCCCCCAGCCTTTATCCACAGTGCGCTGCGGGATCATAACAGCCTTGCCCTGCCCTCGGTCATCCGCCGAGCCAGTGGGATCATCATTATGGGCAGACGGATGAAGTCGCTGATCTTCACCACCGATATTGCCATCATCCGCAACTGTAATGCCGATGCGGTGCTGGCGGTTTACCCCTTTACACCGCAGCAGGTCATTATGGACGCCATCATTTCCGCTTCCTCCATCCCCGTGGTGTGCGGGGTGGGCGGCGGCGTTACCGACGGCATACGCAGCGTGATGCTGGCCAAGGATGCCGAGGCGCAGGGCGCCTTTGGTGTGGTGGTGAACGCACCCATGCGCAACCAGACGGTGGAAACGATGAAAAAGGTGGTGGATATCCCCATCATCGCCACCGTGACCAGTGAAAATTATGATATCGCGGCAAGACTGGCGGCCGGTGCTTCGGTCCTGAATGTTTCCGCGGCGGAGCGCACGGCCGAAGTGGTGAAAAAGATTCGGGAGAAATTTCCCAAGGTGCCCATCATCGCTACCGGCGGCCCCACCGAAGAATCCATCCTGCGGACGATAGAGGCCGGCGCCAACGCCATCAGCTATACGCCGCCTTCCACCAAGGAGCTGTTTAGGGTCATTATGACTGGCTACCGGGAAAATGACACGGCCAAGGCGGAGCCGCTGGAGGAAGAGGATCTGTTGGAGCTGCTGTAAAACAAACCGCGAAAGTGGGGAGGAGAAGAAACATGAGAAAACTGCTGAAAGCGCTTTTGATTCTGCTGGCGGTGCTGCTGGCGGTGGTCATTATCTATGTGGGATATGTGATGCTGAGCTATGACCGCATCCCCGATAACCAGGAGCTAGAGATCCGCAATCCCCAGGAGACTGACCTGGCGGTGCGGCTGGGCGAGGAATATGCCATCGTGACGCAGAATGTCGGCTTTGGCGCCTATACCGATGATTTCACCTTCTTTATGGATGGTGGGGTGGAATCCTGGGCGGAAAGCCCCGAAAGTGTGATCGAATGCATCAATGCGGCAGCAGAGGAGGTTTCCTCCTTGGAGCCGGATTTTATCCTGTTCCAGGAGGTGGATTTTGACTCCACCCGCAGCTACCATATCGATGAGCAGGAGATCCTGCGGGCGGCTTTCCCGCAGATGGCGGAGGTGGATGCCGTCAATTACCATTCAGCGTTCCTCATGTATCCGCTGACACAGCCGCATGGCAGTTCCAACAGCAGCATGGTGACCTTCAGCAGTGTCGGCATCACCGGTGCGCTGCGGCGCAGCCTGCCCATTTCCACCGGCTTTTCCAAGTTTCTTGACCTGGACCGGTGCTATACCATCAGCCGGGTGCCCACGGAAAACGGGAAGGAGCTTGTGCTCTTTAATGTGCACCTTTCGGCCTATGGCGGCAGCGATGAAATAAGGGCCGCGCAGATGAATATGCTGTTTGGCGATATGCTGGCCGAATACCAGAAGGGCAACTATGTGGTGTGCGGCGGCGATTTCAACCATGATTTTACCGGGAACTCCACCCAGGTGTTGAATGGCGGTGAAATGACCGACTTTGGCTGGGCGCAGCCCTTCCCCGCGGAGATGCTACCGGAGGGACTGACCCGCTGTGATAACTATACCGACGGCAAGGTGGAGCCCACCTGCCGCAACTGCGATATCCCCTATGAGGAGGGGAACTTCACCATTATTGTGGATGGCTTCCTGGTAAGCGACAATGTGACGGTGACCTACCTGGAGAATGTGCAGACCGGGTTTACCTATTCCGACCACAACCCGGTGCTGATGCGCTTTACCCTGAATTGACGGAGGAACGAACGATGCCAACTGCGGCCCAATGGAAAAAAGCCCTGCAGAGCGGTGCCTGTGATGAGGCACTGTGCCGGCTGTATGTCACACCGGATCCGATCTCCCGGCAGGAGCGCCTGCTGCGCCTGCTGGAGCAGTTTACCAGGCTGTATGGGGAAAGGGAAGAGGTGCGCATCTTTTCGGCACCGGGCCGCACCGAGCTGGGCGGCAACCACACCGACCACCAGCACGGCCGGGTGCTGGCTGCTGCTGTTACGCTGGACAAGCTGGCTATCGTATCTCCGCAAAAGGAGGGGACGGTGGAGATAGGCAGCAAGAGCCATCCGCTGCCCCCGCTGGACTGGCGCGACCTAACCCATTACGGAAAGGAGCGGGGCCATTCCCCCTCCATGATAAGAGGTGTCTTTGCCGGGCTGCGGCAGCAGGGGTATGCGGCCGGCGGCTTTGCCGGTGTGACCGATTCCGTTGTTCCTACCGGTTCCGGGCTGTCCTCCTCGGCGGCTTTTGAGCTGCTGCTGGGGCAAATTCAGAATGCCCTGTATAATGATGGGGCCATTCCGCCGGTGGCACTGGCGCGCATAGGCCAGTATGCCGAAAATGAGTACTTTGGTAAGCCCTGCGGCCTGATGGACCAGACCGCTTCGGCGGTGGGCAGCGCGGTTGCCATTGATTTTCTGTGCCCCGAAGCGCCCATTGTAGAGCGGCTGCCCTGCGACTTTGCCCGCTGGGGTATGACGATGTATGTGGTGAATACCGGTGGGAGCCATGCCGACCTGACTGAGGATTACACGGCCATCCCGCGGGAGATGAGAGCGGTGGCAGCGCAGTTTGGCTGCCGGGTGCTGCGGGAGGTAGACCCGGCGGAGTTTTACGAGGGGCTGCCCGGCCAGCGCGGCAAGGTGAGCGACCGAGCAATTTTGCGGGCGATGCATTTCTTTGAGGAAAACGAGCGGGTGCCCCGGCTGGCGGCAGCTCTGCGGGAACCCACTGCGGAGCATTACCTGGAGGAGATGCTGGCCAGTGGGGAATCCTCGATGGAGAAGCTGCAGAACATCTACCCAGCTGACCCGAATGAACGAGGGTTGGCACTGGCACTTTCGCTATGCCGGCGGGAACTGACCGGCTGCGGCGGCTGGCGGGTACATGGCGGCGGCTTTGCCGGTACAGTACAGGCACTGGTGCCAAGAGAGCGAGAAGCGGGCTTTCTGCGGGTAATGCGGGAGACCTTTGGCGAAGAAAGCTGTACCCATTTGACTGTTCGTGCGGTAGGTGCGTGCGAGCTGGAGTTCCCCGAATAAGAGAAAAATGAGGGCGTCCCGAAGCGGAGGATGGCTCCCCGCCCGTGACGGGTGGCGGCACGATAAAAGCGGAGGGACGCCCGTATCCTGTGAGGCAATAAAAACTTGCAGATTACAGATATCTATGCTAAAATACGCTGCTGTCTGCACAGGTACAGACCATATGATTCGGCAAAGAAAGAGATTGCCGGAAATTTTAGAAAATGAAAACTGGAGAATAATAAATGAACGCAGAGAGAAGAAATGGCGCGCGGGAGCCGATCCGGCTTTCCGACCATTTCAGCTACGGTCGGCTGGTGCGCTTTGTTATGCCGACCATTATCATGATGATCTTTACCTCCATCTACAGCGTGGTAGATGGGCTGTTTGTTTCCAATGCGGTAGGCAAAACCGAATTTGCGGCGCTCAACTTTATTTTCCCCTTTATTATGGTATTGGGCGGTGCGGGCTTCATGATCGGCACCGGCGGCACGGCACAGGTGGCGCAGCAGCTGGGGCGGGGCAATAAGGAAAAGGCGAACCGCTACTTCAGCATGATGGTGTGCTTTACCGTGCTGCTGGGGATCCTTCTGGCGGCCATCGGGATAGCGGTGATACGGCCGGTGTGTGTGCTGCTGGGTGCGACCCCCGAGATGATGGAAGGCTGTGTGCTGTATGGGCGCATTGTTATTGCGTTTACCCCTGCCTTTATGCTGCAAAATGTATTCCAGAGTTTTTTGACGGCGGCGGAAAAGCCGAAGCTGGGGCTTTTTGTGACCGTCGCGGCGGGGCTGACCAATGCCGCGTTGGACGCTCTGTTTATCGTGGGCTTCCGGTGGGGACTGGCAGGCGCTGCGCTGGCGACCGGCATCGGGCAGATGGTAGGCGGTGTGCTGCCACTGATCTACTTCCTACGCCCGAATAACAGCCTACTGCGGCTGACAGGGAAGCCGACTTTGGAGGCAAAGCCTATTCTGAAGGCATGCGGCAACGGCTCGTCCGAGATGATGTCCAATATTGCAAGCTCGCTGGTGGGTATGCTGTATAATTTCCAGCTTCTTATATATATCGGGGAGGACGGAGTATCTGCCTACGGCGTGCTGTTGTATGTGCAGTTCATTTTCATTGCCATTTCCATCGGATATTCCATCGGCGTATCGCCCATTGTAAGCTACCACTACGGCGCAGAGAATACAGCCGAGATGAAAAGCCTGCTTCGCAAGAGCATCACACTGACCCTAACGGTAGGTGTGGCGCTGACGGCGCTGGCAGTCGCAGCGGCGGGCCCCTTTGCTTACATCTTTGTGGGCTTTGATGATAGTCTGTTTGCGCTGACAAAGCACGCGTTCCGGTTGTTCTCTTTTTCCTTTCTGCTGGCGGGCTTTAATATCTTTTGCTCCGGGTTTTTTACGGCGTTGGGCAATGGCGGCATTTCGGCGCTCATCTCCTTTTTGCGTGTGTTGGTGTTCCAGGCATCCTCGGTTATCATTCTTCCGCTGTTTTTAGATATCGATGGTATTTGGTGGGCGATCACAGTTTCCGAGGTACTGGCGGCTATCGTTTCGGCGGTCTTTCTGCTGGCCAAGCGGCAGCGCTACCACTACTAAAGGCTGCGGCTGAAAATGTTTCACATGAAACATTCGTTCTTTTTAAAACGGATAATTACCCAAAAGAAAACCTCCGGAATCAGCATGATCCCGGAGGTTTTATATAGGGAAGAAAAAGAAGAGAGGAGATTACTTAGTGATTTTGCTTCAGGCGCTTATCCAGCTTGACCGAAAGGTGGGTGCCGATGCTTTGGAAGACCTGCACGATAACGATGAGCAGGATAACAGCCAGCAGCATGACCAGATACTTGTAGCGGTAATAGCCGTAGTTGATGGCGATCTTGCCCAGACCGCCGCCGCCGACAATTCCGCTCATGGCGGTGTAGCCTAAAATGGTGGTGATGGCGATGGTGGCATTGGAGATGAGGGAGGGCATCGCCTCCGGGATCATGACCTTAATGATGGTCTGCATGGGGGAAGCGCCCATACTGCGGGACATTTCGATGATATTGGGATTGAGCTCTCGCAGGCTGCTTTCCACCAGGCGGGCCACAAAGGGAAAGGCAGCCACGACCAGCGGCACAATGGAGGCAACGGTACCCACTGCGGTGCCCACAACGGCCCGGGTGAAGGGGAACAGCAGAATCATAAGGATAAGGAAGGGGACGGAACGCAGCAGATTGATGATGACATTGATGGTTTTCATCAGCCAGCCGGGCAGGGGGGCCAGGCCGCCCTTTTCGCCCACAACCAGGATGACACCCAGCGGCAGACCGATGACCACGGCAAAGAACATGGCCGCAATGGTGACATACAGCGTCTCCCAGAAGGCCAGCAGGAACTGCCCCTGAACAATGGAGAGTGTTTCCTGCAGTACCTCAGCGGAAAAGAGATTATTCAGCATACTGGGTCACCTCCTGGGCGGTAATATCGCCATCCTGTGTAAGATAGCCGATGGCACGGGCCAGATCGTCGTCTTTATCTTCAATGGAAAGCAGCATGGAGCCGTAGGCGCGGCCCTCGATGCTGCGGGTGGAAGCATAGGCAATATTGGCTTCCACGCCGATCTCGGTGGCCATGCGGGCAATGATGGGCTTGCCGGTGGCATCGGCCCCATTGAACACCACACGAATGAGCCGGGAACCGGGCAGGGAACACAGCAGACTTTCCGGATTTCCCTCCGGGAAGACCAGCCGGCGGGCGGCTTCCGATTTGGGGTGGGAGAATACTGCACTAACTTCGCCCTGCTCCACCACTTGGCCTTCCTCCAAGATGGCCACATGACGGCAGGTGGATTCCACCACGCTCATCTGATGGGTGATGATAATGACGGTGATGCCAAGCTTTTGGTTGATCTCCCGGATGAGCTCCAGGATGGCATTGGTGGTCTTGGGATCGAGAGCACTGGTGGCTTCATCGCACAGCAGCACCTTGGGGTTAGTGGCCAACGCCCGCGCGATGGCGACACGCTGCTGCTGGCCGCCGGAAAGCTGGGCAGGGTAGGCCGAGGCTTTATCGCCCAGGCCCACCAGCTCCAGCAGTGACTGCGCCTTTTTGATGGCTTCGGCCTTTTTTACACCGGCCAGTTCCAGCGGGAAGCAAACATTGCGCAGGCAGTTTTTCTGCATCAGCAGGTTGAAGCCCTGAAAGATCATGGTGATGCTTTGGCGCTCGGCTCGCAGCTCTTTTTCGGTCATTTTGGTCAAGTCCTTGCCATCAATGACCACGCTGCCGGCGGTAGGGCGTTCCAGCATATTGATGCAGCGCACGAGGGTGCTTTTGCCGGCACCGCTCATGCCGATGATTCCAAAGACATCGCCATCCGGGATGGAAAGAGAAACATCTTTGAGGGCCTCCACACTGCCATCCGTTAGGGAATAGGTCTTACACAGATTTTTGATCTCGATCATACTTTTTCAATCCCCAGTTCGTTTCAATTATTTAAGGGCATCCAGAGTGGATTGCTTGCCGCCGTAGAGGCCGAGAGGCTCCACATGGACAGAGAGAACAGAAACGATGTGAGTGCCGTTTTCGGCGTTGAAGTCATCGAGGTAAGGGGTGTGCTGGAAGTAGTTGGCCAGGACGGTGCCGTCCTCTACAACATTATTGGGGATAACATAGTCGCTGTACTCCTGGATATCCAGGGTGATGTCCTTCGCGGCCAGAATTTCCTTGGCAACAGCCAGGATCTCAGCGTGGGGAGCGGGGGAAGCAGCAACGGAGATAGTCTGACCGGCCAGAGCAGCGTAATCGAGGTCGGCATCATAGCCATCGCCAGGGTTTTCTACAACGGAGACAACGGAACCATCATACTTTTCGGTGATGTAATCGGCAACCTGCTTGCTGGAGAGGGCGGCGATGAGGGCCTTGACGAGGGGTTCATTTTCATTGCCTTCCTTTACCGCCAGGATATTGGCATAGGCAGAGGAGGAGCCTTCCAGTGCCAGGGCATCCTTGGTGGGATTGAGACCGGCGGAGATAGCGTAGTTGGAATTGATGACAGCATAGTCAACATCGGGCAGCAGGTTGGGCAGCTGGGCAGCCTCTACTTCGCTGAACTCAATGTTCTTGGGGTTTTCTACGATATCCAAGATGGTGGCGGTGATGCCGGCGCCGTCCTTCAGCTTGATGTAGCCCTGATCCTGCAGCAGCAGCAGCGCGCGTGCTTCATTGGTGGTGTCATTCGGGATAGCGATCTTGAGCTTGGTTTCGGTGGTGGCATTGTTACCGCAGGCAGCCAGGGGCAGCAGCAGGCAAACGACGAGCAGAGCGGCCAGAACAGCTTTCAAAGTCTTTTTCATGGTAAATGTCCTTTCTTTTATCTTACAAGATGTTTGGTTGTGGGTGAACGGAGCAGGGGCGGGAATAATGTCACATTCGCCCCAGCAGGTGGTTCGCCCTTACCAGATCTTCGTAATACAGGTTCATGGGTGAGGTTCCTTTCGCTAAAGATATGGGTAAAACAAAAACCGGGTGACTTTCCGATGAAGTCTCCCGGTTAAAAACAAATGATGGCCGCGCCCATGGATGGCGCGATGTTTTTAATCTGTGATGATGGAGCTATCGGAAAAAGTTGCATCGGAAAAAGTGCGCATACCGCACATGCGCATCATCATAGCCATCATCATAAAGCAGCTCTTTTTCATTGCAGCTTTCTCCTTTCCTCCGTAGTCACAGCGTTGCTATCGCTTTAATGAGCTAATATTATCACCAGGCAGGGGGAAGTGTCAATAGTTTTTTTGCAACAATCGATGCAAATGAGGAAGAGAAAACTGGCAAATATGACAAGAAATGCAGAATAAGCGGGTTGCTCTGGCGGCGAGAATTTTGTAAAGCAACCGGAATGTGATATACTATGGGGGACAAAAAGGGGGAGAATGCTATGACAGAAGAAACCATGTTGATGTTGGTGCCGGCGGCCGCTCTTGCCATTTTTGCAGTGGCGCTTTTATTTGCGGTGGGTTTTAGCAAAGGCAGTAAAGTGCTGGGAAAGCACAATAAAACGCTGCAAAAGATGATGGAAGAAGAGGAATGCTCCGCGGAAAAGGAGGATAGTACTTCCCCCGTGACCCAAGAGGATAAATAAAGGGAAAACCCATAGCGGGTTTTCCCTTCGCGTTAAATTAGGGCTGTGATTGGTGATTTGAAGAAGGCAAGTGTTCCCCGTTGCTCCAAAAAAAGAGACGCCATATGGCGTCTCTTTTTTTGGAGCAGGCAACGGGAATCGAACCCGCCTCCGCGGCTTGGGAAGCCGCTATTCTACCGATGAACTATGCCTGCATTAATTTTTGAATGCTTATACATTTTACCGTGAAATGAGCCGGCAGTCAAGACCTTTTGCAGTAAAATATGCCGGCACCGCTTGACAAAATTTCGCAGGGGGCTATGATAGGTACATCACTACGCAAATATCGGAGGAAACCATTATGTCAATTCGGGAAGTGAAAGCATTCTTTGCCGCGCGGGGCATGGAAGATAAGGTGCTGGAGTTCGCAACCTCCAGCGCGACGGTGGAGTTGGCCGCACAGACGGTGGGCGTTATTCCTGCCCGCATTGCCAAGACGCTTTCTTTTATGACAGCGGAGGGACCGCTGCTGGTGGTAACGGCTGGGGACGCCAAAATAGATAATCACAAATACAAGGAGACCTTTAGCTGCAAAGCCAAGATGCTGACCCCGGAGGAAGCTGTGGAGCTTGTTGGCCACGCAGTGGGCGGGGTGTGCCCCTTTGCGGTAAAACCGGGGGTGAAAACCTGCCTGGATGTTTCATTGCAACGGTTTACTACGGTATTCCCGGCGTGCGGCAGCAGCAATAGTGCAATTGAACTGACCTGCGAGGAGCTGTATGAACTTTCCGAGGCGCTGGCCTGGGTGGATGTGTGCAAGGGCTGGCAAGATGCTGAATAAAAACATAAAGAGAACGACCCGTCACAGCATGTGCTGCGGCGGGCCGCTTTTTGTTATTCAACATCCAGTTCTGGGGGAACATCAATCTCATCCGAGACATATTTGCCGTTTTTCTTGCGCTGGCGTACACACTCAGTCAGCAGATATTCGATCTGCCCATTAACTGAGCGAAAGTCATCCTCTGCCCAGGCCGCAATGGCAGCGTACAGCTTGGGGGAAAGGCGCAGCGGCACCTGTTTTTTCTGGTTCTCGTTCATAATCAGTATAGGCTGCCGGAATTGACTACAGGCTGAGCATCGTGATTGCCGCACAGCACCACCAAAAGATTGCTGACCATGGCGGCTTTGCGTTCCTCATCCAATTCTATCACACCGCTTTCGGAAAGACGCGCCAACGCCATTTCCACCATGCCTACTGCGCCGTCTACGATCATCTTGCGGGCATCAATGATGGCGGACGCCTGCTGGCGCTGCAGCATGACGGCTGCGATCTCGGTAGCGTAGGCCAGGTAGGTGATGCGGGCTTCGATGATCTCAATACCGGCTTCCGCCACCCGCTGCTGGATCTCATCGCGGATGCGGGCGGCAATGATCTCGCTGGAGCCGCGCAGGCTGCCGTCATCGGCAACGCCGTCGCCGGTGGTATCTACATTGGGAGCAACATCGTAGGGGTACAGACGCACGATATTGCGCAGGGCGCTATCGCACTGCAGGGAAAGGTATTCTTTGTAGTTATCCACATTAAAAACAGCCTTGGCGGTATCGATAATGCGCCAAGTGACAGCAATGCCGATTTCCACGGGATTTCCCAGGCAGTCATTGATCTTCTGGCGATTATTGCTGAGGGTCATGATCTTGAGCGAGAGCTTTTTGCCGGTGGTGTCTACTTCAATGGAGGTGGTGTTATCGCCGGTGGTGGCCTTTACACCCAGTGTTTTGACATCGCCGCTCTGGCTCAGCCGTGTCTTGGCAGCAGGATTGACGCCGGTACAGAAGGGGTTGACATAGTAGTAGCCTTCACCTTTCAGGGTGCCATAGTAGTGGCCGAACAGGGTAAGCACTAAGGCTTCCTGCGGCTTGAGGATTTTAAGCCCCATCATGGGAATCCAGATAAAGCAAAGAATAACGATGCCGGGAAGAATGAGGGCAATTATATTGCGCATGGCTCCGATGACGACCATAACGATGGCTGCGGCCATAAGCAGCAGGAAGAATATAAGCATAGCCATGCCGTGCTTTTTATTGGTGAGGATTTTTTCTGTCATTGAAGTCACTCCTTATAGATGATATCTTTATGATATCACTTTGAACTGAAATGTCAAGAAGAAAAATGAAAAAGTCCCCGATCAGGGGACTTTGGAGGGGGCGAAGAAGGGAGAGAGGGTCTCGGCACGGGGTGGGGGTGTAAGCAAGGTCGCAATAAGAGTGGCCGGTACCGAGACAAGCAGCGCCATTTGAATGTGATAGATGCCCAAAGGATTCCCGAGGGCATTCCACACAACGAAAGTAATAGAAGAGGTGACCATGGAGGTGATGGCACCAGCCTTATTGAACCGCCGCCAGTATAGTCCTAGGAAGAATACCCAGGCAAAGGATAGCCCCAGGGCACCCCAGGCGGGGTACATCAGGAAGGCAAGGTATTCGGGAGGATTAAGCCCCCAAAATACACAGATACCGCCGATAATAGCAACAGTGGCACGGGCAATGGAGACACGGCGACGCTCCGAAAGCCCCAGTCGAAAGGTCTTGGTGAGGATATCGTTTTCCACAGTGGAGGCACACTGGATCAGCAGGGAATCCACAGTAGACATAACGGCGGCCGATAGCCCGGCCAGTGCGATACCTGCCAGTAAGGGTGGCAGCAGAGATTGGATCATGTAGTAGACCACATTATCGGCGGTATCAATTTCCGGGAAAATAATGCGCCCGTACAGTCCCAGCAGAACAATGCAAATTTCCAGCACGACCACGATGAAAACGGTGATGGTAAAGCCCTGCCGGAAAGCACGCCGGTTGCGGATGGAGTAGAAGCCGCGGATATAGTTGGGACCGCCCAGCGCCCCGAAAAAAGTGAGCAGAATGAAGGCCACCAGGAAAGAGGGGGTAATGGGGGAGTTGGCATCCGGCCAGGAGATAAAGCCGTGGGGGAAGATCTGCTGATACTGCAGCTGCGGAGAGGGCCCCACCCGATGGACCGAAGCGGTCAGCAGGATGATGACGCCCAGCAGGATCAAAAGGCCTTGGGCAACATCGGTATAAACAACGGCATAATAGCCGCCGAAGGAGACATACAGGAACACAATGATGCCAAAACAAATGACCGCAGCACTGTAAGAAAGCCCGGTGGTGACATTAAAAAGGATGCCAATGGCGGCAAATTGGGTTACCAACAGCGGGACGGAAAAGGTAATGATAAGCAGCGAAGCAATGAGACGGGCGGTGCGGCTTTCAAAGCGTTTTTCCAGAAAATCCGGGACAGTGAAAAGATTGAGATCACGGGAGCAGGTACAGAGTTTGCGCCCCAGCAGCCACCAGCATAGAAAGGTCGCTACAGTGACGGCGCTGGCGGCATAGATAAAGTAAATGCCCCACTGCCAGGCCTGGCTGACCCAGCCGACCAGGGCCCCGGCGCTGACCAAACTGGTGGTATATACAATTCCGGCAAAGAAGCCGTTGACCTGACGGCCGGCCACATAGTAGTCAGCGGTATTTTTTGTGCGTTGCTCCCCCAGAATGCCCAGAGCGAACATCCCGACGAAGTAAACAAGTATGACAGCCTGTACAATGTAATTCATAGTGCGGGTTCCTTTCCGTCATAAACCGCCGGCCGATTCAGATACGGCGGCGAACCAAAAGCATGGCAATGAATACAGCAGCCTGGATGGCAATGGCAATCCACCAGCCAATTGGCATGACGCTCCCCTCCCTTGATGGAAAACTACCTTTATTTTCACTTTTTCCGGGGCTTTTGTCAATAGCACAAAATCCCCACATGTGTGGGGACTTTGCACCAATATTGAGGGGGTCAAACACCATATGGAATGGTGAGAAGATTACTTGGCTTTTACCTTGGCCGGGAAGAACTTTTCGAGCGTTTCGGCTGAGGTGGGCTTGGTGGCGTAGGTCACGATGAGAGTGACGATGATCAGCGAGATAAGGCCGATCTGGATGGGAGCAAAGCCTAGGGGAGACCAACCGGTAGCGGAACCAATGAGGAACATGCCGGCACCAGCCACCATACCGGCGCAGACACCGGGAGCATTGAGACGCTTCCAGTACAGGCCGCCATAGAAACACAGCGCGAAGGAAAGACCCAGAATACCCCAGGCAGGATACATCAGCAGAGCCAGCATCTCGGGGGGATTGAGGCCCCAAATGATGGAGATGGCACCGATGACGAGTACAGTGATGCGGGCAACGGTCATGCGTTGCTTTTCACTGAGGTTCTTATTGAAGGTACGGACCAGAATATCATTTTCCACAGTGGAGGCGCACATCAGCAGCAGACCATCCATGGTAGACATCATAGCGGCTGCCAGCGCTGCCAGCACCAGACCGCCCAGGACAGGAGGCAGCAGACTGTCGATCATCATAAATACGGTCTGATCTGGGGAGGCCAGATCGGGGAACAGAACCTTGCCGCACAGGCCGATGACGATGATGCAGACTTCGACAACACAGACGATACTCATAATCATGGTAAAGCCGCGTTTCTGCTCTTTCGGGCCCTTCAGGGAATAGAAACCCTTGATATAGTTGGGGGCGCCCAGTGCACCAAAGAAGTTGTTCATCAGTACAGCGATAAAGGCTGTGGATGTAAGCGCGCTGCCGGTGGTGGGCCAGCTGACGGCACCAATGGGATTGGCGGCGGCGTAGGCTTCGCCCAGGTTGCCGCCTACTGCGATGAGAGCAGTGATGACCAGCGCAGCGATGCCGAACAGCATTAGGCCGCCCTGAACAGCATCGGTGTAAACCACGGCAAAGTATCCGCCAAAGGCAACATAGACGAATACGATGACGCCAAACAGCACTACAGCTGCCTTATAATCAATGCCGGTGACCATATTGAGCAGCAGGCCAGCAGCCTTGAACTGGGAAACCATGAGCGGTATGGTGAAGATGAGCAGGATGAGTCCGGCAATCAGACGGGCGGTGCGGCTTTCAAAGCGGGCTTCCAGGAAGTCCGGAACAGTCAGCAGATCCAGCTTTTTGGAAAGGCGCATGACCTTGCCGGAAAGCAGCCGCCAGCAGATGTAGGTGGCGATGGTAACGGCACATCCCGCAAAGATGAACCATACGCCGTAGCTGGAAGCCTGACCGGTCCAGCCCACCAGGGCACCGGCGCTGACTAGACTGGACATATACACCAGTGCGGTGATAACGCCGCCCAATCCACGGCCTGCTACATAGTAGTCAGTAACAGTTTTCGATTTCCGATTGGCAATCAGTCCGATGATGAACATCGCGACGAAATAGGCAATCAGAATAATGAGAATCGTCCATTTCATTTTTCATTACCTCTTCTTTTCTTCGTCTTTGTTTTGATAGTGGGGATGCTTAATCATCCTCCGTGATCTTGTTTCTTCCGATCAGCATAAGAACAAAAACGAGGGCCTGTATTCCTACTGCGATCCAAAATCCGGCTGGCATAACAAAACCTCCTTTTACAAAAGCCCCCTTATATGGGGATATTCAGACGAGCCAGAATGTCTGTATTTATGATTATAGCGGGAAAGAAGGTAATAAAAAATGTTCACTTTTGTGCAGTTGATACTCTTTTTTGGCAAATAGAATGAGAATATCAGGCGGATTGACAAGAGAAACTGGCGGATTTAGCACAATGGGTGTTCATTTCTTACCGCAGAGGAGAGAAAATAGTGAGAATGGTTGGATTTATTAGGGAAAACGGCATTTTTGACAAGATTAGTGGATTCTTTGCAATTTACCGCAAAGGATATTATAATAAACAGAAAGAACAAAGCCCACAGGACTGGCGGAGGACAGCGATGAAAGAAGGGAATGCAAAATCTTTGGTAAGAAGGCTGCCGATAAAAAACCGCATTACGCTGATGGTGATTCTGATATCGGTGGTCCCAATTCTCATTATCAGCGTTTTTTCCTATGCCAAGGCCTTTATTTCGGTCCGGCAGACGGTGCGGGCCTTTGCGGCGCAGACGCTGACTTCGTTGGAACGATCCCTTACAAACTTGGCGGATCCTTCGAGGCTGTTGGCCGGAGGGCAGGAAAAACTTCCGGAAGAGGTGCTGAAAACAGAACCTACCGGGCTATTCCAGCAGGAGGCACTGCGCTATTTGACCGGGGTGACGGTGCTGTATACAGATGGAACGGTGTGCAGCCTCGCCGGGGAAGAGGTACTGGCGGTTACGGAATCTGGTGGATGGGCGATAACACAAAATGAGGTGGGAGAGCAACGATTGGCTGTGGCATGGTATGCGACAGACGAGGAGGGAAACGCTTATACGGTGCAAGCTTTGTTTATGCCTCAGATGTTTACCCGCTTGCTGGATATTTATAATGAGGAGAGCTGTAACCGCCTGGTGCTGGTGGATGGGGCCGGTGGCCTGTTGACCGATGACGGAACACCGCTGACGGTGCTGGAAGGGGAAGTGATTCGACAGACAGCATTTGAGGCAAGCGGGGAACCGATTTGCCCCCGGGAGGAGCGCAGCAGCTTTTTGTGCTACCTTACGGTGCCGGCATTGGAGGCTACCCTAGTCTTTATAGAGCCCTACACCGAGATGATGAAGCCACTGCAAAGTATCTTCTTTGGGACACTGTTTGGAACGATTCTACTGCTGAATTTTTCGGTGATTGTGATTGATTCCATCGACCGGCCGATGAATGCACTGGTGAAGTCCTTTGGCGACGCGGCGCGGGTGAACTTTGCGGTTACGCAATCTGATGAAAGCCGGGATGAGCTGGGTATTTTGAATCAGGCTTTTAATGAGATCTGTGCGGAAATGCGAGAGGCCCTGAATAAGGTGGAAAAGGAACAGGCGGAGAAACGCCGGGCAGAGATCCGGATGCTGCAGGCGCAGATCAACCCGCACTTCCTATTCAATACACTGGATAGCCTGCGCTTTACATCCATGATGAATAATGTACCGGTCGTTTCCGATGGGTTGGCAGCGCTTTCTCATTTGCTACGCAGCTCTATCCTAAAGGATAATTCCTACACGCCACTGCACAGTGAGCTGCAAACAGTGGAGGATTATTTGACTTTGCAGCGGATCCGCTGCTGCGAGACTATTGTGCTGAAGACGGAGATCAGCGAGGAAGCTGCAAAGGCCAGTGTGATGCGCCTGCTACTGCAGCCCATCGTGGAAAATGCAGTCATCCACGGGATAAAAGAGAATATCCCCCTCACCATCCGGTTGAAAGCATGGGTGGGGGAGGAGACACTGTATATCAGCATCATCGATGACGGCAAGGGATTTGACCAAGAAAAAGCTGGCGAGGATGGTGTGCCAAAAAGCAGCAAGATGAGTGGCATCGGCCTGCACAATGTAAAGGACCGTCTGTACCTGGCCTATAAGGATAACCAAAGTTTTTCCATTAACAGCGTACAGGGCCAGGGAACCGAAGTGCAGATGACGATGCCCTATACCGAGTGGAAGGAGGAGAGCGATGTATAAGGCCATTCTGGTGGATGATGAGAAGATTGTCCGGCTGGCGTTGAAGACCATTGTGGATTGGACTGCGCTGGGCTATACCGTGACCGGCAGTTACAGCAGTGTCAAGACGGCTCTGCTGGAGATAGAGGATGATCCGCCGGATCTCATCATTACCGATATCAAAATGCCGGATATGGATGGTTTGCAGTTTATCCAGCAGGTACGGCAGCAAAACCGGGAATGTGAGATCATTGTACTTACCAACCACGAAAATTTCTCCTACGCGGTGGAGGCGATTCGCCTGGGGGTGATGGACTATGTGGTGAAAACCGATATCTCACCAGAATCTCTGACGACGCTGCTGCAAAAAGCTGTAGAACGATTGGCTAAGAAAAAAGGCGCAGAACCGGTGCCGGTCACTCCTATGACAGAAGATGATTTTCGTGAAATGCAGCGGGTGGTGCAGAGTACGCAGGTGGAGGAGATCCGCTTTTCGGAGCCCTATGCGATTTGTCTGGCCTTTCTGGATCGCTCGGAGAACGAAAATAAGCGGAATGATTCTGGATTCTATAACCTATTGTGTGAAAAGCTGGGACGGCCGGCTTCCACATTGATTCGGTTGGGTCCAGATCAGACAGCAATTGTGTTGATGCCGGGTGAGCAGGAGGCATTCGAACGGGAAGCCACAACCTTTTGTCAAAGAATCAGCGGTTTTTGCCGGGCCTACCTGAACCGGCCGTGCGGTTTTCTGCTCTCGGAGCAATTTGCAGATAGCGGGGGCTTTTTGCGGGAGCTGGAGCGCTGCCGGAATGCGATTCCCTATGTTGTGTTTCACGGTACAGGCCGTCTGACCCGTGCGGCAACGCTGCGGCAGCTTTCCTTGGAGGAGGTGCCGGTGCAGGTGGCCTGCCGGCAGCTGAGTGGCCTGCTGGAGGCAAAAGACTATACTGGTGCACAGGAGCTATTTTCGGCCTTTGGGCGGGGGAAAGAGCTGCGGGCGGCCGCCCCGGGTCCAGCGGCGCACGCCATGAGTAGCTTGGGCTTGACGGCGCTGCTGGGCTGCTCGGCCTACCTGGGCGAAGATGAACGCAAAGCCTTGTGGGTGCAATTGATAAAATGCCGCAGTGTGGATGACTACGAGGCACATTTTAGTCAGGTACTCCAACAGATGGAGCGCTTTGAGCGAAAAAAAGCTGCACTGCTGTGCAAAAAGGAAATGGCGCAGATCATACAGTATATCGAAGAAAACATTGCCCAGCACATTTCCCTGGAGATGATAAGCGAAACGGTGCATATGACCGAAAACTATGTCAGCAGGCTTTTTAAGAGCGAGAGCGGCATGAATGTGGTGGGCTACATCAATATGGAAAAAATGGAACAGGCCCGCAGGCTACTCTCCCGACCGGAAAGCACAGTGCGTATGGCGGCAGGGGAGTTGGGTTACTATGAATCTAGTTATTTCATTAAACTGTTCCGCAAAACATACGGCGTTGGCCCTGGGGAGTATAAAAAGTTTGCCGAAGACCGACAGGCGGCCCCGCTACTGAAAACAGAGGAATAAAAAAGAGCGGAGTCCGGTGAGGGCTTCGCTCTTTTGGTGTATTGTGGTTCTTGTTCAGTTTAGGTAATAGAGTCTTCCATCAGGCCAAATCCAGCGACCTCACTAACGGGCAGTGAGAATAGGATAGCGCCGGCTTCGCTATCAGGACCGGCATGATGCAGCACCGATTGCATAATGGCAGCCTTACGATCGTTCTGTGCCACCATCAGAATCACTTCCTTTTCCGAAGCGATGGATACATTATAGAACTTTTTTGGATTCTGGCTGCCGGTGCCTTTGCCGTGCAGCACAGTGCCGCCAGTGGCGCCGGCCGCGCGGGCCGCATTCATTACCTGGTCGGTACGGCCTTCATTGGCCACAATCACGATGAGTTCATATTTCCCATTGAGCTCGGGGGTATAGCGGGCGGGCTGCTGCTCGCCGTTATTCAGATATGCCAAGGTTTTTCCTCCTCCCACACTTTTGATCGGGATGGCAATGACAATGCCGTGCCCGGGGATACCGATGTAAAGTTGCTGCCGCATGTCTTTGATAAACTGATGGGCCTTTTCGGAATTTGCCACCGTCATGATGATTCGCTTTTCAGTGGATTCGATTCCAAGAAGATCCAGCATGCTTTTGGCGGCGGTGCCGTGCCCCAGCATGGCTACGGTTTGGGGCAGGTCCAGTGCAGCGGCGATTTCACATACTCGCTCCATTGCGCCGGGATTGACAACAGAAATGAGGTAATTCATACCGGGTTCACCTCCCACAGCTCAATGATTTCATCATCTCCATACTGCTCGCGGGCAATCTCAGGCTCAGTGCGGCGGCTGTAAATAAAGCCGACCATCTGAATGGAGATTAGGGGCATCATGGCCACCATGGCCACCACGCCAAAGGCATCTACCAACGGGTTGCCGCCGATGACGGTAGAAGCGCCGATCATAAATTGCAGCATAAAGGTGGCGGTCATCGGGCCGGAGGCCACCCCGCCGGAGTCAAACGCAATGGCGGTGTAGAGATCCGGGACGAAGAAGGAAAGCCCCAATGCGATGGTGTAGCCCGGCACAAGAAACCACATGATCGAGATGCCGGTAAGCACCCGCAGCATGGAAAGTCCCATGGCCAGCGCAATGGCGATGGAAAGGCTGCGCTTGATAGCGCTGCCGGGGACGGTCCCTGCACTGACTTCTTCGATCTGATGCTCCAGAACGGTAACGGCGGGCTCCGCCGAAATGATAAACCAGCCCAGCAGCATCGAAAGGGGGATTAGCAGCCAGCGGGTCCAGCCGGTGGCAAGCCCGGCGCCCAGTACCTCGCCCAGTGCGGAAAAGCCGACATTGACGCCTGTTAGGAACAGCACCAGCCCCACATAGGTGTAAAAAATACCGATGAGGATCTTGGCAAGGCTGCGCCCGGACATATGCAGGGTAAGCAGCTGGAACGCAAAAAAGATAACGACAATGGGCAGCAGCGCTATCGCCATTTCGCCCATAAACTGCGGCAGCTCATGCAGGTAGGCGGCCCCGATGGCAGCGGTATCGGCAAAGGAGGATGCGGCAATATCCAAAGAGCCGCTGCTTTCGGCATAGAAGAAGCTCAAAATAAGCACCGCCAAAATAGGCCCGATGGAGCAGAGCGCGACCAGACCGAAGCTGTCCGCTTCGGCACGGGCGTCGCTTCGTATGTAGGAAACACCGACGCCCAGCGCCAGAATAAAGGGAACGGTCATCGGGCCGGTGGTCACACCGCCGGAGTCAAACGCAACGCTTAAAAAATCCGGGGCGGCCAGGGAGGCCAGAATAAATACGATGCCGTAGAAGGCAATAAGCAGCCAGCGCAGCTTTACACCGGTGACGATACGCAGCATACAGACCGAAAGGAAAAATCCCACGCCGAGGCCGACCGTGACCAGCAGAACGGTATTATTGATGTGAGGGACCGTTTCGGCCAGCACCTGAAGGTCAGGCTCGGCGATGGTAACGGCAAAGCCCAGCATAAAGCTGACGATCAGGATCAACGGTAGGTTACGAGTTTTGGTCAGCGCCATACCGATGCGGTTTCCGATGGGTGTCATGGAGGCTTCCGCGCCCAGCGAGAACAGTCCCATGCCAACGACAACAAAAATAGTGCCAATCAAAAAGCAGAGTAACAAATCGGTGCCAACAGGGGCAATGGTCAGGCATAGCACCAGAACTATCACGACGATAGGAAGTACCGAAATAGCCGATTCCCGTATTTTCTCGATGATCTTTACTCGATTTGCGGTCAGTACCGCGGTGCCCTTGTGCTTCAGCGCACTCACTCCCTTCCTTCTTCAGTGGGGCACAGTTTAATATTATGCGGAAAAAGAGCGGCTCCGCACTTTACTATACTAAATATATCATACAGAGGGTGCTTTGGCAAACTGCTGGGGGAAGTTTTACAAAAAATTAACGATGCTGCAAAATTCAGTTTGTGTTGTTATACTATTGGGTTGTTAGCGCTCATATGAATATCTATGAGGATGATATAGCCGGATCAGCAAACTGCGATGCGTTAATTCTTGGATACTCCATAATGTAAAAAGTATCCATTCACAGGCGGGGAAAATTTAGTATCATTGTGTAGTATAGCGGGAATGATATGACGAAAATGAATGAAGAAGTTGCGCAACTTGCAATTTTAACAAGTTATTTGCGCAACTGGCAATGGAAAGCAAAAAATAATGGAGTCTGAAAGGCAGAGACCCGCAAAAAGGGCCTCTGCCGTTTATTTTGTTTATTTTCACCCATGCATAAGATTCCATACCACAAAAAGTATAAATTGTCCGCAAGTATTCCCTTTACTTTATTCATAAGATGTTATACAATTATATTCAATAAGTAATATAAAATTAAAAGGGGGTTACAAAAGTTGCCGCAGGATACCATAATAGAGGTACTAAGGACCGAAGAAAAAATGAATCAAATACGAGAGCTAACCGCCGCGGATTGTAGACAAAAACTGCTGATGGCACAGCGCAGCGCGGATCGCCTGCGGGAGCAGGCCCGGGCTGATGCGGAGGCTGAGGTGCGTGAGATGATGTCCGAGGCGGAACGGCAGGCGGCGCAGGCCACCTATCACGCGCTGGAGGAGGCCTCCGTGCAATGGGAACATAAAAAAGAGGAAGCCAGGCAGCGCATCCCGCAGGCTGCCAGGTGGATCGTGGAAAAGGTTGTGGAACGCTAATGGCTATTGTTGCTATGCGTCACTTGCGGCTCATAGGGCTGCAAAGTGAGCGGGAGGAAATGCTGCGGCGTTTGCAGCATCTTGGCTGTCTGGAAATCACCGAGCCGGAGCCGGCGGCAGATGACCCGCTGCTGGAAAAGCTGCGTATACCGGAGGCAGCGGAGCTGCAAAGGGTACGAGAGCAGTACACCGCAGCAGAGCAGGCGCTGCAAACATTGACAGATCACACTCCAAAGGAAAAGAATGCACTGGAGCCGCTTCCGTTCATTGATGAGCAGGCGTTGACTGATGAAAGCCAGCTGGCTGACGGAAAGAGTGCGGCGGAGCGGTTGAACCGCTGCCGAGAGGAATTGGCTTCCCTGCAGTCACGCAGCGAAAAGCTGGCGGCAGAGGAGGCTCAGCTTCTTCCTTGGGAGAGCTTCACCATGCCGCTGGAATGCGCTACCACTGAAAAAGTGCTGATTCAAATGGGCACACTGCCCGCCGCAGTGCTGCCGCAGAAAATACATGAGACACTGGATGCGGCCGGAGATCTGTATGAGCTGCGGGAGGTAAGTGCTGACCGGGAGCACCGCTACATGGTGCTTACAGTGCACATTTCCCAGGCGGAAGACCACATAGCTGCGTTGAAGGCATTGGGCTGGAGTCGTGTGACATTGGGTGAACGGACTGGCACTGCTGCTGCCAACTTGTCTGCTCTGCGGCAGGAACAAACGGCACTGGCGGAAAAGAGAGCATTGCTGGAAGAAGCAATTATCCAGTGCGCCGGGCAAAAACCGGAGCTGCGGCAGCTTTCGGATGCTTCCCGTATCGAGATCGACCGGGGAGAGGCCAAGAGCCGTACGCGGGATACGGCAGAGACATTTCTGCTGGAGGGGTGGTTCCCGGCGGAGAACACCAAGGAACTGGAGATGCTTCTGGGAGGGTGCACCTGTGCTTGGCAGATGACAGATCCCGCCCCGGAGGATTATCCGCGTGTTCCGGTCAAGCTGAAGAACAATCGCTTTACCGGTCCGCTGAATATGGTCACGGAGATGTATTCTTTGCCGGCCTATGGCTCGCTGGATCCTAATCCCTACATGGCACCATTCTTTATTCTGTTTTACGGCATTATGATGGCGGATATGGGTTATGGCCTTTTGATGATGCTGGCATCACTCATTGTGCTGAAGAAGAAACAGCCTACCGGCGGCAGCTACAATTTCTTTGCGCTGCTGGGATTATGCGGCATCTCTACTTTCTTTATGGGTGCATTGACCGGCGGTTTCTTCGGGGATTTCATCCCGCAAATGCTCAAAGTCATTAACCCGGAAAGCACCTTCACCTGGTTCTGGCAGCCGCTCATTTCGCCCATCAATGATATTATTGCCATTATGCTGGGCTCACTGGCATTGGGGTGTGTGCAGATTCTCGTCGGTATGGTCATCGGCTTTATCTACAAGCTGAAGCACGGCGAGATAGCCAGTGCCCTGTGCGAGGAAGCTGCCTGGTGGGTTATTATTGGCTGTGGTGTGGCATTGGGCATCACCGGGAAAAAGACATTCCTATGGGTGTTGTTGGTGGTCTTGATTATTAGCCAGGGTTATGGCAAAAAAGGCATCGGCGGAAAAATTGTTGGCATCGGTGGTTCGGTATACAATCACATTACCGGCTATTTTGGGGATATTCTCTCCTATGTTCGCCTAATGGCTTTGATGTTGGCAGGTGCGGTCATCGCGCAAGTATTTAATACTCTGGCAGCCATCCCTGGCAATCTGATTGTATTTATTATTGTATCGCTGTTGGGCAATGCTCTTAATTTTGCCTTGAATTTGCTGGGCTGTTATGTCCATGACATGCGGCTTCAGTGTTTGGAATTTTTCAAGTACTTCTACCGGGATGGCGGACGCGCGTTTAAGCCCGTTGCGGCTCAGCCCAAATATTACAGAATAGCAGAACAATAAAAAGGAGCGTATGAAAAATGAGTTTTCTGGAATCTTTCGGTGGTTTGGCGCTGGCCCTGCTGGGCGGCGGTTTGGCGGCTGGTTTGAGTTGTGTTGGCTCGGCCAAGGGAACCGGTATGGCAGGTGAAGCCGCTGCCGGCCTGATGTGCGAAGATCCCGGCAAGTTTGGTAAAGCAATGATTTTGCAGGTGCTGCCCGGTACGCAGGGTCTGTATGGTACCGTCGTGTGGTTTTTCTCCATTTATGCCATTGGCCTTTTGAATGGCAATACCGACTTGAGCGTGATGGAAGGCTTGCGCTGCTTTGCGGCCTGCTTGCCTATGGCGTTGGGCGGATTGCTTTCTGCTATTGCGCAGGGGCGTGTAGCGGCTTCCTCCATCAATATTCTGGCCAAGAAGCCATCCGACTGGTCCAAGGGTCTGGTACTGTGCGGCATTGTGGAGTTTTATGCAATTCTTTCGCTGCTGGCTTCGATGCTGATGCTGTACTTCCTGTTCCTGGCGTAAGCAAAACGGGAGAAAGGAGCCCTTATGGAAGGAATCGAAAAGATCACCGCGCGCATCATTGAGGATGCCGAGCGGGAGATTGCCCAAATGCAGCGGGAAAATGAAGAAAAGATCAATGCCTTGACGGCGGAAGCTCAGTCGGCGGCGGAGCAGGAGAGCCTGGAACTCCTGACCCGCGGACGCCGTGCGGCGGAGGAACGGCGGGAGCGTCTGTCCTCTTCGGCGGCGGTGGAGTGTCGCAAGATGGAATTGGCAGCTAAACAGGAATTATTGAATGAAGCTTTTGCGGCGGCGGTGGAAGAGTTATGCCACTTGCCTCGAGAAAAATATCTTGCGCTGATCGCTTCACTAGCTGCGGAAGTGGCCGAAGGAGGGGAGGAGATGATCCTTTCCCCGCAGGATGCAAGTGAAATTGGACCAGAGGTTGTACTGCTGGCGAATACCGCCTTACGCGAAGCAGGTAAACCGGGAAAGCTGACCCTCAGTGCCGAGCCCCGTTCTATTCCGGGCGGATTTATCCTCAGCCACGGTGATGTAGAGCTGAACTGTGCCTTTGATACCCTGGTGCGGCTGCAGCGGGAAAAGCTGGAGAAAGAGGTCGCTGCGATCCTCTTTCCCGTACAGTAAGGAGGGGCTGCGATGACCCCCATCAAGGATACTGACTATTTGGCGGTCTCTGCGTGGCTGCATGCAATGGAGACCCGCCTGCTGACTCCGGAAAAGGTAGAGCGTCTACTGGAAGCAGCCAGTGAGACGGAAGCCCGTAAGCTGCTGACGGAATGCGGTTATGCCGAAGCTCTCCCACTGGAGGAAGCGCTGCGGGAGCATCGGGAAACGCTCTACAAAGAGCTGGCGGCTGCTGTGCCGGATCCAAGGCTCATTGAGCTATTCCAGCTCAAATACGATTACCATAACATCAAGGCGATCCTAAAGGCAGAACGCCGAGGAATTTCGCCGGAAGCATTTCTGCTGCCAGGCGGTCGGTATGATGCCGCTCAGCTGCAAAGCGAATGGCAGCAGGAGCATATGTTCCAGGTAAGTGATACAGCCCGCCGTGCGGCGCAGGAAGCAGCAGCTCTTCTGCGGGAAAATGATCCGCAAGGTGCTGATCTACGGTTGGATGCTGCTTGTTATGATGAAATGCGCACTTTGGCTGAGGAAATGAAAAGCAACTTTTTACAGGGGTATGTGCGGCAGCTTATTGACGCCGCAAACCTGCGCACCACCGTACGGGCCGCCCGCAGCGGCAGCAGTGAGGTACTGCCCCGTGCCCTTTTGGAGGGTGGCAGTGTTTCTCCTCACGCCATAATGGCGACGGATCCAGTCAAGCTGGGAGAACTGTTCGGTGCTGGGGCGCTTGGCAAAGCGGTGGCACTGGGAGCGGCTGCAACTAGCGGCGGCCCACTGATGGCATTTGAAAAGGCTTGCGATGAAGCGACTGAAGCTTATCTTTCGGCAGCCCGCCGTACCCCTTTTGGGGAGGAAACAGTGCTGTGCTACCTGGCTGCTGTGGAAAATGAGATTACAGCGATTCGCATTATTATGACGGGTCGACAGGCGGGGCTTTCATCGGAAATGATCCGCAGTCGGCTGCGTCAGGCGGAATAAGGAGGTGCCGAATGTATCAAATAGCTGTACTGGGCGATGCCCAGAGCGTACAGGGCTTTGCGGCACTTGGCTTGCAGGTATGCCCTGCCGAAAACGCCGAGCAGGCCCGCCCCATCCTGCACCGGCTGGCCAAGGATAATACTGCCATTATCTACATCACCGAACAGTTAGCGGCTGGTCTTACAGCGGAATTGGACCGTTACCGCAAGTCGGCCACCCCTGCCATTATCCTCATCCCCGGCAAAGAGGGAAGCCTCGGACTGGGGATGCAGCAGGTAAAAACAACAGTGGAGCGCGCTGTTGGCGCCGATATCATCTGAGTAAAGGAAGGAAAGCCCCATGGGAAAAATCGTTAAAGTTTCCGGACCTCTAGTGGTTGCCACCGATCTGGAGGAAGCCAATATGGCGGATGTGGTTCGGGTAGGGGAGCAGCGCCTCATCGGCGAGATCCTGACCATGAACAGTGGCTCCGCCTCTATCCAGGTCTACGAGGAAACCTCGGGTCTTGGACCCGGTGCGGAGGTAGTTACTACCGGTTCACCCCTTTCGGTGGAGTTGGGTCCAGGCCTGGTGGAAAATATCTATGACGGTATTCAGCGCCCGCTGGACGCCATTATGAAGAAGGTGGGCGGCAATAACCTGCCCCGCGGCGTGGAGGTTCCCGCGCTGGACCGTGAAAGAAAATGGGAATTTACCGCCACCGCCCATCCCGGTGATGAGGTCATCGGCGGTGATATTATCGGTACAGTGCAGGAGACCTCCTCCATTTTGCATAAAATTATGATCCCGCCCAAGATGAAAGGCAAGCTGGTTTCGATAGAATCCGGCAGCTATACCGTGACTGAAACGGTCGCTGTGCTGGAGCAGCCGGACGGTACCCGTGTGGAATTACCGATGATGCAGAAGTGGCCAGTGCGTGTGGGCCGTCCCTATCGGCGCAAATTCCCGCCCAGCGTGCCGCTGCAGTCCGGCCAGCGTATTGTGGATACCTTCTTCCCGGTGGCAAAGGGCGGTACCGCGGCTATTCCGGGACCGTTCGGCTCTGGCAAGACAGTGATGCAGCACGCTTTGGCCAAGTGGTCTGATGTGGATTTGGTGGTCTACATTGGCTGCGGCGAGCGCGGCAACGAGATGACCGATGTTCTGCGGGAATTCCCGGAACTGGTTGACCCCCGTACCGGGGAATCGTTGATGAAGCGTACCGTCCTCATTGCCAATACCTCCGATATGCCTGTGGCAGCTCGTGAGGCTTCTATCTATACCGGAATCACCATTGCTGAATATTACCGCGACATGGGCTATGCTGTGGCCGTTATTGCGGATTCCACTTCTCGTTGGGCAGAGGCGCTGCGTGAGATGAGCGGTCGCTTGGAGGAAATGCCTGGTGAAGAGGGCTATCCTGCTTACCTTTCCTCCCGTCTGGTGCAGTTCTATGAGCGTGCCGGTTCGGTGGCCTGCATCGGCAGCGATGAGGAACGCCGCGGCTCGCTGACCGCAGTCGGTGCGGTATCGCCCCCCGGCGGTGACCTTTCCGAGCCGGTTTCGCAGGCAACGATGCGAATTGTAAAGGTGTTCTGGGCGCTGGATGCAAGCCTTGCCTATCGGCGGCACTTCCCGGCCATTAACTGGCTCAATTCCTATTCGCTTTATATCGACAGCCTGCGGCCGTGGTATGAGCAGAACTTCGGCAAGGCCTTCCTGCAGAACCGGGAATGGGCTATGTCCATTCTGCAGGAGGAGGCTAGCCTCAATGAGATCGTTCAGCTTGTCGGCAAGGATTCCCTTTCCGCCAAGGATCAAATCACCCTGGAAACAGCCCGCATGGTGCGGGAAGATTTCCTGCAGCAGAATTCCTTTGTGGATATTGATGCCTTCTCGGAGTATGACCGGCAGGCAAAGATGCTTTCCATGATCCGCCGGTATGATGGACTGTGCCGCAGTGCTGCCGAGCGTGGCTGCCGTGTAGCGGAACTCTTTATGACACCTTCCCGTGAGAAGCTGGGCCGTGCCAAGAGTGTGCCGGCCGATTGCTATGCGGAGGAATACGATAAGCTGCTGGTACAGATGGAGGAAGAACTGGAAGAGCTGGCACAGAAAGGAGAGGAAACGCTGTGATTCGTGAATATAAAACGATCCGGGAGATCTCCGGCCCGCTGATGGTAGTGGACCATGTGCAGGGTGTGACCTATGATGAACTAGCGGAGATTGAACTGACCGATGGTACCGCCCGCCGCTGTAAGGTGCTGGAGGTCAATGGCGATACCGCTGTAGTGCAGCTCTTCGAGGCTTCTGCCGGCATCAACCTGGCGGAGTCCAAGATCCGGTTTTTGGGTCATCCCCTGCAGCTGGCTGTTTCCGGCGATATGCTGGGACGCGTCTTTAACGGCATGGGGCAGCCCATCGATGATGGTCCGGCTATTTTGGCGGATGAATACCGGGATATCAATGGTCTGGCAATGAACCCAGCCGCCCGCAACTACCCCAATGAGTTTATCCAGACCGGCATCTCTACCATTGATGGCCTGAACACCTTGGTAAGAGGGCAGAAGCTGCCTATCTTCTCCGGCTCCGGTCTGCCGCACGCCCAGCTGGCGGCTCAGATTGCCCGTCAGGCGCGGGTACTGGATGGCGAGAGCAACTTTGCTGTAGTTTTCGCCGCCATCGGTATCACCTTTGAGGAATCGGAATTCTTTGTCAATGAGTTCCGCCGTACCGGCGCCATCGACCGCACGGTGCTGTTTACCAACCTGGCCAATGATCCGGCGGTCGAGCGCATTGCCACCCCGCGTATGGCACTGACGGCCGCTGAGTACCTGGCCTTTGACCTTGGAATGCATGTGCTGGTCATCCTCACCGATATCACCAACTACGCTGAAGCGCTGCGGGAAATTTCCGCCGCCAAGAAGGAAGTCCCCGGACGCCGTGGTTATCCCGGTTACCTGTATACCGACTTGGCCACTATGTATGAGCGGGCCGGCCGGCAGGTGGGCAAGGAAGGCTCCATTACCATGATACCCATTTTGACCATGCCGGAGGACGATAAAACCCACCCTATCCCCGACCTGACGGGGTACATTACGGAAGGCCAGATCATCCTTTCCAGGGAGCTGTTCCGCCGGGGCATTAACCCGCCGGTGGATGTATTGCCCTCACTTTCCCGTCTGAAGGATAAGGGGATCGGGACGGGGAAGACCCGGGAGGATCATTCCGGCACCATGAACCAGCTCTTCGCCGCCTATGCCACCGGCAAGGAAAACAAGGAGCTGATGTCCATTTTGGGCGAGGCCGCTCTTTCCGAGGTGGATCTGCAGTATGCCCGCTTTGCCGATGAGTTTGAGCGGCGGTATGTCTCGCAGGGCAGCGAGGAGAACCGGTCTATCGAGGAAACACTGGACCTGGGCTGGCAGCTGCTGGGCCTGTTGCCCAAGAGCGAGCTCAAGCGAATCAAGCCGGAGTATATCGAAAAATACCTGCCGCAGCAGAGCTAAGGAGGGAGCAACTTGCCGGGAACAATCATTAACCCTACCCGCATGGAGCTGACCCGCCTGAAACGCCAGCTGCGTACTGCCCAACGAGGTCACAAGCTGCTGCGGGATAAGCGTGATGAGCTGATGAAGCAATTTATGGAGACGGTGCGGGAAAACCGTGCTTTGCGCCAGCGTGTGGAACAGGGCCTTTCCGAGGCGCATGCGTCCTTTACGGTGGCGGCTGCGCTGATGACACCGGAGATGCTTGGGCAGTCGCTGCTCATTCCCAGCCGCAGTGTGGAGTTGGATATGAGCTTTGAGAATATCATGTCAGTGGAGGTGCCCTGTTACCATTTTACCGAGCATCAGGGCGGCAGCGCTTATCCCTATGGCTATGTCCAGACCAGCGGAGAACTGGATGATGCAGTGGCATCGCTTTCCGGGGTATTCCGGGATATGCTGCGCCTGGCGGAGATTGAAAAGACTACGCAGCTGCTGGCGGAGGAGATAGAAAAGACCCGCCGCCGGGTGAATGCACTGGAATATGTCAAGATCCCGCAGATGCAGGAGAACATCCGCTACATCACCATGAAGCTGGATGAAAACGAGCGCGCCAATACCATTCGCTTGATGAAGGTCAAGGATATGATCCTAAAGGAAGCGATACTGGAGCAGCGTGCCGCCGATGCAGAGGTCCTGCGGGAAAGCGGGCAGCCATCCTAAAATGAATATGAAAAAAGACCTCCGGAGCTGATTGCTTCGGAGGCCTTTTACTGTGACGGATCTATTATGCGGTCTGTTTTTTGGCCTTGGCGGTGCTGTGTGCCACAAGACCGATGACAAGACCGACGGCGGCGGGGCAGATCCAGCCGAGACCGAGGCCCGCAAGGGGCAGAACGCTGCCGATCGCTTCGATGATGCCATCGAGGTGGCAGGCGGCACGCAGAGCGGCGGGCAGGGTGCGCAGCAGGTCATAAAGGGCGGAGATCAGCGTAAGGCTGATGACCCAGTTATAGACCTTCTTATCGTGGGAGAAGAACTTGCCGAACAGCGCCAGCAGGATAAGCACGATGGCCAGCGGGTAGAGGAACATCAGCACCGGAACGGCATAATCGATGATGGCGGAAAGACCGAAATTGGCGAAAATGAGGGAAACCAGCGTGAAGATGACCGCCCAGACCCGGTAAGCGGGACCCTTGGGGAACAGGCCGGTAAAGGTCTCGGAGCAGCTGGTGATAAGACCGACGGCGGTCTTGAGGCAGGCAAGCGTTACGGTGACGGCGAGGATCAGCAGACCGATCCGGCCGAGGAAGGTTTGAGAGATCTGCGCCAGCGCTACACCGCCGTTTTCGGCTGCGGGCAGTACGCCTCGGCTCTTGGCGCTCATGGCGGTGACGGCAACATAGATAAGCCCCATGAACAGGCAGCTGAAGATACCGGCCTTGGCGGTATTGCGTGCTACGGCGCCGGGCTCATCAACGCCCAGTTCCCGGATGACCTGTACCACGATGATGCCGAAGGCAAGGCTTGCAAGGGCGTCCATGGTGTTGTAGCCCTCCAAAAAGCCGGTGAGGAAGGGCTGTTGGATGTAGCCGCCCATAGGCTCCACACTGGAAATGGGAACGGCGGCGGGGGAGACCAGCGTTACCACGACAAGGATGCCGAGGAACAGCAGGAAGAAGGGATTGAGGATCTTGCCGACCCATGTGAGGATCTTGCCGGGGCGCAGAGAAAACAGCAGCGCCGCAATAAAGAACGCCAGCGTGAACAGCAGGAGATACAGCTTCATATTGCCGTTCTGGGGAAGGATCTGTTCCAGCCCGACGGTGAAGGAAACGGTAGCGCAGCGGGGAATAGCAAAGAATGGACCAATGGTGAGGTACAGCGCACAGGTAAAGAAATAGGCATAGGGACGGTTTACCTTGCTGCTGAGGGAAAACAGACCATCACTGCGGGAAAGCCCCAGAGCTGCAACACCCAACAGCGGCAGTCCAACACCGGTAATCAGCAGTCCCAGAATGGCGCTCCACATATTGCGGCCGGCAAGCTGACCCACTGCAGTGGGGAAGATGAGGTTACCTGCGCCGAAGAACAAGCCAAACAGCATGCTGGCAACATAGACGTACTCTTTTACGGTCAGTTTCTTTTTCATGGTGTCTCCTTTGTCGATGAGGAACGGGAACAAAAACAGTCGGTCGATTATACAAAAAGACCGCAGAAACTGTGTTCCTGCGGATCTCTTTTGGTGGAGACGAAGAGGATCGAACTCTCTACCTCTTGACTGCCAGTCAAGCGCTCTCCCAAGTGAGCTACGCCCCCATGCGGTTTTTTGGACTGCTTGACTATAATAGCATATCATGGGGGGTTTGTAAAGACCTTTTTTCAAAAAAATTCGGGTAAAACAAAAACTTTACCCGAATCCTTTTGCTTTTATGTTATTCCAGCTCAAAGGCGCCGGTATACAACTGATAGTATTTCCCTTTTTGGGCGATTAGCATATCGTGTGTACCACGCTCGATAATGCGTCCGTGTTCCAGCACCATGATGACATCGGCATTCTGCACGGTGGAGAGACGATGCGCGATGACGAATACCGTCCGGCCATGCATCAGCTGGTCCATGCCGCGCTGTACAATGACCTCGGTGCGGGTATCAATGCTGGAGGTGGCTTCATCAAGAATCATCACGGGTGGATCGGCGACTGCCGCCCGTGCGATGGAAATGAGCTGGCGCTGCCCCTGAGAAAGATTGCCGCCATCACCGGAAAGGATAGTATTATAGCCATCCGGCAGATGGGAGATGAAGTAGTGCGCATTGGCCAGCTTGGCTGCCGCAATGCATTCTTCATCGGTGGCATCCAGTCGTCCATAGCGGATGTTATCCATTACGCTACCGGTAAAGAGGTTGACATCCTGCAGGACCACGCCTAGGCTGCGTCGCAAGTCACTCTTTTTGATCTTGTTAATATTGATACCATCGTAACGGATCTTGCCATCGGCGATATCATAAAAGCGGTTGATAAGGTTGGTGATGGTAGTTTTACCGGCTCCGGTTGCACCGACAAAGGCGATCTTCTGTCCGGGCTCAGCATACAGGGTGATGTCATGAAGAACCGGCTTATCTTCAACATAGGCAAAGTCCACATTTTTCATGGTCACCAGGCCTTGCTGTCGAATCAGCTCATAGCTGCCATCGGGCAGTGGCTTTTTCCAGGCCCATATGCCGGTTCGATGGTCGGCCTCTGCCAGGGTGCCGTCTTTTTCTTCGGCATTTACCAGCGCAACTTCACCATGGTCCTCTTCGCTGGGTTCATCCATCAGTTCAAAGATGCGCTCGGCGCCAGCCAGCGCCATGACGACAGAGTTGATCTGCTGGGAAACCTGGCTGATGGGCATGGTAAAGCTGCGGCTGAGCTGCAGGAAAGAAGCAATGCTGCCCAGTGTCATTGTACCGATGCCGGTCAGGGTTAGATTGGGTACCGCGGCTATGGCCAAAAGACCACCCACAATAGCGACCAGTACATACTGTAAATGCCCAAGGTTGCCCATAATAGGCATCATAATATTGGCATAGGTGTTTGCTTTTGTAGCGTTTTCACAGAACTCATTATTGAGTACATCAAAGTCCTTTTGATTTTGTTCTTCATGGCAGAAAACCTTGACAACCTTCTGCCCGCCGATCATTTCTTCAATAAAGCCATTTACTTTGCCAAGGGATTGCTGCTGCTTTACAAAGTATTTGGCGCTGCCGCCACCTACATTCTTTACGACAAACAGCATCAATCCCAAAAAGACAAACATGAGGAGGGTAAGCCACACACTGGTACTCAGCATGGCAATGAATACTGCTGTGATGCTGATGATGGAACTGACCGCGTTGGGCAGGCTCTGGCTGATCATTTGCCGCAAGGTATCGGTATCGTTGGTGTAGTAGCTCATCACATTGCCATGGGTATGGGTATCAAAGTACTTGATGGGCAAGGTTTGCATGTGGGCAAACATATCGTCCCTTATGGTTTTTAGGGTGCCCTGCGCCACGGGGATCATCAGCCGTGTCTGCAAGTAGGAAGCCAGCATACCGGCCAGGTAAATGCACGCCATCATGGTCAAAGCTTGAAGAAGCGGGGCGAAGCTTGGTGCCGACTGTCCAATAAGCGGAGCGATATAATCATCGATCAGCGATTTGAGGAAAAGAGAGGCGGAAACACTGGCTACTGTACTGATGATGAGTAAAATAAAAACACATACCAGCCGGGCTTTATTTCCTTTGGCGATGTAGCCTATAAGGCGCTTCAATGTTCCTCTGGCATCCTTGGCCCGCTTGCCGCCGGTAAAGCCTCTTCTAGGAGCAGCACTCATTCTTCCAGCCCCCCTTTCTGTTGAGATTCATAGACCTCACGGTAGATTTCATTATTGGCCAGCAGTTCTTCGTGGGTGCCGCAGGCGTTTATTCTGCCGTTATCCATTACAACGATCTGGTCGGCGTCCATCACCGAGCTGATGCGCTGGGCAATAATGATTTTTGTGGTATTGGGGATTTCCTCACGGAAGGCCTGACGGATCAGGGCATCAGTCTTGGTATCCACGGCACTGGTGCTGTCGTCCAGAATAAGAATCTTCGGCTTGCGCAGGATCGCACGGGCAATGCACAGGCGCTGCTTCTGCCCGCCGGAAACATTGGTGCCGCCCTGCTCGATATAGGTATCATACCCATCGGGGAAGGTGCTGATAAAGTCATCGGCCTGCGCCAGACGACAGGCGTGTACCAGCTCCTCGTCGGTCGCGTCGGGGTTGCCCCAGCGCAGGTTCTCCTTTATCGTCCCGCTGAACAAGGTATTCTTCTGCAATACCATCGCCACATTGTGCCGAAGTATTTGCAGGTCATAGTTCCGCACATCCACGCCGCCTACCTTTACACAGCCGCCAGTCACATCGTACAGGCGGGGGATGAGCTGCACTAGGCTGCTTTTGGAAGATCCGGTGCCGCCGATAATACCAACCGTCTGTCCAGAGGGGATAATCAGGTCAATGTCATCCAGCACCGTTTTATCGGGACGTTTGGCATAGCTGAAGCTCACATCAGTGAATTCCACACTGCCGTCTTTGACCTCGTACACAGGGTTATCACAGTTGGTGATATCACTTTCCTCATCCAGCACTTCCACGATGCGCTCGGCGGAGACACGGGACATGGTAATCATAACAAATACCATCGAAAGCATCATCAGACTGGAAAGGATCTGCATGATGTAGGTAAAGAAACTCATCAGGTTGCCGGTGCTCATGTTGCCAATGACGATCTGTTTGGCACCCAGCCAGGAGACCAAAATCATACAGGCATACACACAGCCTTGCATCAGTGGGGAGTTGAGGGCCAAGATGCGCTCGGCAAGTGAAAAATCCTTATAAATGGTGCCGGAGATGGTATCAAACTTTTCGATCTCGTGGTCCTCGCGCACAAAGTTTTTTACCACACGGATACCGGAAAGATTCTCCTGCACTACGCCATTCAGTCTGTCATAGGTCTTAAAGACCCGTTCAAACACGGGGTGAACATGTTTGATGATAAGGTAAAGCCCCACACCAAGGATGGGAATGACGGCCAGGAAAATGAGAGAAATATCGTGATTGATACGAAAGGACATGACCATGGCGAAGATGAGCATGGCAGGGCAGCGGATAAGGGTACGAATGATCATCATAAAAGCATTCTGCACATTGCTCACATCGGTAGTCAGACGGGTGACCAGACCAGCGCTGCTGAATTTATCAATATTGGAGAAGGAGTATACCTGCAGATGATGAAACATATCATGCCGCAGATTGCGAGCAAAGCCTGCCGTGGCGCGTGCACAGCTCCGGCCGCTCAGTGCACCAAAAGTAAGCGCTACCAGTGCAAAACCCACTAGAATGGCACCATATCGCAGGATCATGCTCATGTTGCCGGTTTCTATGCCCTTATCAATTAGGCCAGCCATTACAAAGGGGATGGCCACATCCAAAAGCGATTCCACTAGCACATAAAGAGGGGAGAGAATCGCGTCTTTTTTATATTCCCGTATGCATTGGGACAGTCGTTTAATCAATGGTTCGTTCCTCCTTGCCAGGGGTCAAGTTTTCTATCACTTTATCTAGCAGGACATAAAGGGTCTTCAACTCTTCGCCGGTTAATCCGGCAGTCGCTTTCTGCTCTACCCGCAGGATATCCTGCTGCATTTGCGCCAGCTGTTCTATGGCGATCGGTGTTAGGACCAGTCGTTTAAGGCGGGCATCGTCCTCCAAGGGTTCCCGCACGATCAATCCGTCCCGCACCATAATCTGCAATATGCCGGTTGCGGTGCTGCGCCGGATATGAAATGCTGACTCCAAGTCCTTTTGAAAGACTGGCTGGTCCTCGTGTACTTCTAAATAACCCAAAAACATTTTCTGCATCATGGTTCCGGGGTGGACTGTATCACGATTGGTGCCCAATTCTTGGTGAATCAAGTTGGAGATTCCTTTAATCTTCATGCATATAGACGGGCGCTTTATCTTCATATTGGCTCCTTTCTATCTTGTTAGGATGCTAACAATTATAGCGCAGTTATATAGTCATTGCAATCGTCAAACTTTACAAGATTAAAGCTAAGATGAAAACAATTTATGAACGGAGTGGGCGGGCATATTTCACATCTTTTACGGATAAATCTCTGTTACTCTGCGCCTATCATTTTTCCCCACGGTATGGTACAATTAAACTGTATTTTTATAAGGAGGAGCACACAGTGAAAAAACAACTTCTTTTCCGCCGTTTTCCGGCGGTTCTATTGGCTCTGCTGACGGTACTGATGCTGGCGCTGCTGCCTGCCTGCGGCGGTATGACAACGCGGCCGATGGGAGAAGATGACCCGCTGGTGCAGGAAAACGGCACGCTGCTGGTTGAGGATGGCTCCTATTCTACGCCAGAGAAGGTGGCAGAATACCTGCATTTTTATGGCCATCTGCCACAGAACTATTTAACCAAGCAGGAAGCGAAAGCACTGGGGTGGGCTGCTTCCCAGGGGAACCTGTGGGAAGTAGCCGAAGGAAAATCCATTGGCGGTGATCGCTTTGGCAACCGCGAGGGTCTGTTGCCGGAAGCTGATGGACGCACCTGGTACGAGTGTGATGTGAACTATATGGGCGGCTTCCGCGGGGCGGAGCGGCTGCTCTATTCCAGTGATGGACTGATCTACTATACCGATGATCATTATGCAAGCTTTACCCTGGTTTATGGCGAGGAGGAAACACCATGAGAGAAGTTTATCTAGAGGGCCGGCTGATGACCGACCGTGCCGCGGCGCATGCAGAGATCAAGGATAAGCTATCCTTGCCGGAGTATTATGGTGCCAATTTGGATGCTCTGTGGGATTGCCTGATCGAAATAGGAGAGGAGACGGTTATTACAGTCCGTCATCCAGGCGCTATGTTTTCTGCCCTGCGGGAATATGGCTGCCGTTTGCTGATGACATTTTTTGAGGCAGAAAAAGAAAACCCTGTTCTACACATTATCATTGGGACCCACACCGCCCACCGAGAGGAGGAAACCGAATGAGTGCTGTTCATTTTCCAAAAGATTTCGCTCTTGGGGCTGCTTCCGCTGCTACCCAAATTGATGGCGACTGCAAGGAAAGCAACTGGTATGAGTGGTACAAAAATGGAAAGATAAAGGATAACAGCGATCCCAATATCGCAACTGACCATCGCGGCCATTTGGAGGAAGATACCCGCCTAATGGCGGAAATGGGAATTCGTCACTACCGCTTTGGGCTGGAGTGGGCCCGGCTGGAGCCGCAGGAGGGCCAGTTTTCGCAGGAAGAAATTGAAAAGGTGCGAGAGGAAATTACGCTGCTGCACCAAAATGGCATTCATGTGCTGCTTACCCTGCATCATTTCTCCAATCCTCTGTGGTTTGAGCATCAGGGCGGCTTTTTGGGCAAAAATGCCGTAAAGAGGTACCTTGCCATGGTGGAATTTGCTGTGCGCCACCTTGGTGATCTGGTGGATGAATATGTTACCATCAATGAACCAAATGTCTATGCGGTCTGCGGTTATTTGGGGGCAGGCTTCCCCCCTGGGGAATTCAATATCTCCCATGCTCTGCGGGTAATGAAGGTGATGGGCGAATGCCACCGTCGGGCTTACCGGTTAATTCATAATATCCATGAAGAACTGGGCTATGCCGAACCCAAGGTTGGCCTAGCCATGCATATGCGCGCCTTTGTGCCGTACAATGCGAAAAATTTGTGGCATCGCATTGCTTGCCGCATTTCGGAATACAACTTCCAGACTAAGTTGAACAAGACCTATATGCTGGGCCCCGAGGGCCCCTACGCCGATTTTTTGGGCCTCAATTATTATGCTCGTACTGCTACCTCCGGCTTGGGGGACGGCACCCTGCCTCATGTTCCGGTCAATGATCTCGGCTGGGAGATCTACCCGGCCGGCATTGTGGAGTGCTGCCAAAAACTCCACACCCTTCTGCCGGAATTGCCCATTTACATCACCGAAAACGGTACGGCCGATAATAATGATGCGTTCCGCCGTCGTTATCTTTATGAGCATCTCAAGGTTCTTTCGGAAAGTGGTCTGCCCGTCACCCGCTATTACCACTGGTGCTTTGTGGATAACTTCGAATGGCTGGAGGGCTTTACTGCCCGCTTTGGTCTTGTGCATTTCGATACCGATACTCATGCCCGCACCATCAAAAAGAGCGGAGAGTTCTATGCCCGTATGATTGCGGAGCATGGTATCACCGGAGAAATGGCGGCAGAGGTGGAAAAGGAGGTCTATCCCAATGGCTGATACCCCTTGGTGGAAGCAAAAAGTTATTTATCAGATCTATCCCATGAGCTTTTGCGATAGCAATGGTGATGGTATTGGCGACCTACCGGGTATCATTTCCCGGCTGGATTATCTGCAAAAGCTCGGTGTCGGCGCCCTGTGGCTTTCACCGGTCTATCCCTCACCCAATAAGGATAACGGCTATGATATCAGCGATTACTGCAATATCCACCCCAATTATGGTACGCTGCAGGATATGGATACCCTCATTGCAGAAGCAAAAAAGCGGGACATCCGCATTATTATGGATCTTGTTATCAACCACACCAGCGATCAGCATGAATGGTTCCAGAAGAGCCGCCGCCGCATAGAACCCTACACCGATTATTACATCTGGCGGAAAGGGGAAAAGGGCAAAAAGCCCACCAACTGGGGTAATTTCTTCGGTGGAGATTGCTGGGAGTACGATGACCTGCGTGGGGAATATTATCTTCATCTTTTCGCTAAGGAACAGCCTGACCTCAACTATCACAATGAAGCAGTCATCGAAGCGATTGAAGAAGTCATGCATTTTTGGCTGGATCGCGGCGTTGCAGGCTTCCGCTGCGATGTCATCAATATCATCTATAAGGAAGCCATCAAGAACGGCAAATGGCGTCCTGCCCTCACCGGCAGCGAGTATTATCTCTCCACCCCCGGCTGCCATCGGGTGCTGCACCGTCTCCATGAAGATGTGCTCGCCAAGTATGATGCCTTTACGGTAGGGGAGACGGTTTTTGTTACGCCTAAAATGGCGGATGACCTAGTCAATCCCGCCCGTGGGGAACTTTCCACGGTATTTGCCTTTGAGCACATGGAAACCGACTGCTATAAAATCAAATGGTTTCTGCGCCGTTTTAGTCCGGATCGATTCTTTGCCTGCTTGACCAAGTGGCAGAAGGCTCTGCCGTGGAACACCGTCTACCTCGAAAATCACGATCAGCCCCGCTCTGTCTCCCGCTACGGCAACGATACCAAGTACCACGATGAAAGCGCTAAGGCGCTGGCAACACTGGTGCTTACCCTGCGGGGAACGCCCTTTTTGTATGAGGGGCAGGAGATCGGCATGACCAATTTTGATTTTCCAGATATGCAGAAGGTGCGCGATGTCGAATCCATCAATATCTGGAACATCGGCAAACAGCTGCATCTGCCGTATTCGCTGCGCTGGCGCATGATAAAAACCAAGAGCCGGGATAATGCCCGCACCCCCATGCAGTGGAATGATAGCCCCAATGCAGGCTTTACTACTGGTACGCCGTGGCTTTCGGTCAATGGCAATTATCCCCGTATCAATGTGGCAGAGCAGGAGAATGCGCCAAACTCTGTTTTAGCGTATTACCGGCAGTTGATTGCTTTCCGTAATGGCAGTGAGATTCTACAAGCAGGTGATTTTTCCGAATTATATCGTAAGGATGGAGTTTATGCCTATCGCCGCAGTCTAAATGTCGAAAGCCTTATTGTTGTTATCAGCCTTTCTACAAAGGAACGACCCAATCCCGTTTCAGGCACCGTTGTCCTTTCCAACTACGGTCGGCAGGAAAGTCCCGCCTGCCTTTCTCCTTATGAAGCACTCATTCTGCGGGAGGTGTAGGCTATGAGACATATCACTCAGCAGGAAAATACCTTTCTGCTTTCCACCGCTCATACTGCTATGCTGCTTCAAATTACAAAGTACGGTCATGTGGAACTGCTGCATTACGGCATGCCGGTATCCATAGAAGACGCGGCGGCCTTGGCAGCCCGTCGTACTATGCCCTATGGCAGCCAGGTGATGTATACCGAAGAAGACCCCACCTACTGCCTCGATAATATTCCTCTTCTCTGGTCGGGGGTTGGCAAAGGCGATTTCCGCATTTCACCTATTGAACTGGAACTGCCGGACGGCACCCTTACCACTGATTTCGTCTATGAGGATTGTACCCTCCGTGCAGGGACGCTGCCCGCTGTGGGGTTGCCTGCTGCCTACGATGAAAGCGGTGAAGCGGAAACGCTGGTGCTTTCCCTCAGGGAAAAGAAATTTGCTCTGCGGCTGGAGCTTATCTTTACCGTTTTCCCTACATCAGATGTTATCACCCGCCGTACCGTTCTTTATAATGACGAAGTCGCTCCAATCACCATTCGCCGCCTGATGAGTCAGCAGATCGATCTCCAACAGCGAGAGTATGAGATGCTTACCCTCGATGGTGACTGGATCAGCGAAGCGCATGTGCATACCCGGTCGGTGCAGCCGGGGCGGCTGGTCAATGAAAGCACCACCGGCTTTTCCTCCAACCGGCACAATCCCGGCGTGATTCTACTGGAACAGGGAACAGGAGAGAATACCGGTCTTGCCTATGGCTTTAATCTATTGTATAGCGGCAGCCATTACACTGCTGTGGAGCGTTCTCCGCGTGACTTTGTCCGTGTTGTTTCCGGTATCCAGCCGCAGGGCTTCTGCTGGCGGCTGCCCGCAGGGGAAATTTTCCGTGCACCGGAAGCAGTGATGACTTTTTCCAATGAGGGCCTGAATGGCCTTAGCGGCAATTTTCATCGCTTTGTACGGCAGCATATCCTGCGTGGAAATTGGAAGGAAAAACCTCGTCCGGTCTTGATTAATAACTGGGAGGCGTACTTCTTTGATTTTACCGAAGCGAAATTGCTTCCCCTCGCCAAACAGGCCAAAGCGGTCGGCGTCGAGCTGTTTGTTTTGGATGATGGCTGGTTTGGTGAGCGAAACAGCGATACTGCGGGTCTTGGCGATTATACCGTCAACCGCAAAAAACTCCCCGGTGGCATCGAAGGCCTGGCGCAGAAGATCACAACGATGGGCCTTCGCTTCGGCTTATGGTTTGAACCGGAATCTGTTAATCTGGAGAGTGAGTTGTACCGCACCCACCCAGAGTGGGCCTTACAGCAGCCGGGACGGCAGCCCTCTATGGGACGGCACCAGCTCCTGCTTGATCTTACCCGTCCTGATGTGCGGGATTATATCGTTCACCACATTACCCATCTTTTGGACCATTGCCCCATCACCTATGTCAAGTGGGATATGAACCGCCACATGAGCGATCTTTATTCCGCTGTCACGGCGGGCGGGGAGCTGCCCCACCGCTATATGCTTGGGCTTTACGAGGTGCTGGAACGCATCTTTACCCCTCGCCCCCATATCCTTTTGGAGACCTGTTCCTCCGGGGGTAACCGTTTTGACCTTGGTATGCTGTGCTACTCGCCGCAGATTTGGTCGAGTGATGATACCGACCCGATTGAGCGTCTTTCCATTCAGAAAGGGCTCAGCTATTTCTACCCGCCCTGCACCATGGGCGCCCATGTTTCACAGTCGCCCCACCAACAGACTCTACGGCAGACACCGCTCTCTACCCGTTTCAATGTCGCTGCCTTCGGTGTTCTGGGATATGAATTGGATCTGGGCGAGCTTTCCCCGCAGGAGAAAAAGCAGGTTGCGGCACAAATCGAATGGTACAAAAAGTACCGCCCCACCCTGCAATACGGCGATTTCTTCCGTGTTCCCACTCGTCGTCAGGGGCTTGTCAGTTGGGCGGCGGTCGCACCGGATAAGAAACAGGCTGCTGTCCTGCTGGCGCAGCGGCTTTGCACAGCGGCTCCTCAAGCGGACTATCTCACGGTTCCGGGGTTGAAGTCGGAGGCCAGATACCGTGTTGTTGCCGTACCGCAGCAGGTGGCGGTTGCTCGGTTCGGCGGCTTGGTCAAGCACATTGCCCCGGTCAAGCTTTCCACCGATGGCCTGGTGCTGCGCACGGTCAATCGTCACTACGCCCTGCCGGATGGCAGCTTCACCGCCATGGCTTCCGGTGCGGCATTGGCCAGCGGTATTCCGCTCAATGATCAGTTTCTTGGAACAGGCTACCATAAAGATCTGCGCCTTTGGGGGGATTTTGGTTCCCAGCTATATCTCGTCGAGCAACTCGGCGAAAATGAGGAGGATAACACCAAATGAATAAACTGGATAGAAGAAATATGATTTTCTTCGGACTTGGTACCATTGGGCGGGATATGTTCTATGCCTTTGAAGCTAATGCCCTCATTTACTACCTTTCCAATGTTCTCAGCCTGCCGTTAGGCGTCTTTTTGGCTACCAGCATGGTTTTTACTGTGCTGCGTGTCTTTGATGCTCTGAACGACCCGCTGATGGGTCTGCTGGTGGATAATACTCGCTCCCGTCACGGACGCTTTAAGCCCCCGATGGCGCTGGGGGCCTTGGCGGGCGGTGCTTGCTACCTTGTCCTTTTTGCCGATTTTGGTTTGCGGGATTATTGGTTTGTGGCGGTGTTTGCCATTGCCTATATTTTGTGGGATATTTTCTATGGCCTCAATGATATTGCATACTGGTCCATGCTGCCCTCCCTTTCGGTAGAGCAGAAGACCCGTGAAAAGATGGGCGCCTTTGCCCGCATCTGCGCCAATATCGGTATGTTCTCCATCATGGTCGGCTGGGAGCCCATTACCTCCGGTATGGGCAATACCCCCAAGGCGTGGTTTACCGTGGCACTCGCCGTTACCATTCTCATGCTGCTGTTCCAGCTCTTCACACTGTTCGGTGTCAGGGAACGCAAGGATATGTTCCGGCGCGAGGAGGAAAAAACCACCCTGCGTGGCATGTGGGAAGTCCTCACCAAAAATGATCAGCTCCTGTGGACCACCCTTGCCATGTCACTCTTTAACATCGGCTACATGAGTACCACTACTATGGCCATTTACTACATGCAGTATGTTTACGGCAATAAGGATATGTACGCGGTGCTGGCGGCGGTCGTTGGCATGGCGCAGCTGCTGGCGCTGGTCATCTTCCAGTCTTTCTCCAAGCGGATGCCGCGCGAGAAATTGTATCTTTTGGCTACTATCCTTGTTATGATCGGCTATGCCATCTTCTTCTTTGCTGAGGTCAGCATTATCCTCATCGCTGTGGGCGCTTTGTTTATCTTTATCGGTCAGGCGTTCATTCAGCTGCTTATGCTCATGTTCCTGGAGGACACCATCGAGTACGGCCAGTGGAAAAACGGTAAGCGCAGTGAGAGCATTACCCTCTCGGTGCAGCCACTCATCAATAAGATTGGCGGCGCTGTTTCCATGGGCATTACCAGTCTGATGTTGGTCTGGTCTGGTATTAAGGTCGGCGAGACTGCGGCGGAGAGTATCTCGGCGAGCGGCCAGTTCACCGTCAAGCTTATGATGATCGTTCTGCCTGTGGTGTTCATTCTGGCAGGTTATATCATCTATCGCTGTAAGTTTAAGATCAATAAGGAAATGTATGACCGAATTATCAGTGACCTGCGGGTGCGTGGCGAACTGCACGCCGAACCGGCAGATGTCGTTGAAGTGACAGAAACAGTCGAAGTAAAAATCACTAAGGAATAAATAATATAAAAAACGGCTCCTAACCCATCGCAGGGCAGGGAGCCACTTTTCTGTTTTCCTGTTTCATTCCAGCGGCGGAAAAAATCGGTTCCGGCTGTGTCGCTTTCCTCAACAGGCGCCAGCCCGCCTTTCGTCGGGCGCTAGCCTGTTTTCGGTGGCTCATTGCCGTCTCCCGCTTTTTCCTCGCCGCCTTACTTTCACTCCGCCACGATCCCCTCAGTGTCCACCGCAAGCTCCATGATATTCCAGCGGTGTTCTAAGCGTTTGCATTTCTCAGCAAATTGGGCAGCAAAGCTTGCTTCATCGGTCAGTGCCAGTAGGGTAGGGCCTGCCCCGCTGATGCAAAAGGCAATCGCTCCGCATTGCTCCGCTGCTGTTTTTACTTTGTTGTATTCCGGGATCAGTTTCTCACGGTAGGGCTGGTGCAGCCGGTCGCGCAGTGCCATGGCAATTAGTTCCCGGTCTCCGCGTCCAAGCGCCCCAACCAATACAGCCACATGGGAGGCATTATAGACCGCATCCACAAAGGCAACCTCTTTTGGCAGAACGGCACGCGCCAGGTGGGTGCTTAGTTCAAAGTTCGGTATCGCTGCTACCCACCGCAGCGTGGGAGAAAGCGGCAGCCGCACCGTGCGGGGGATCCCGTCCTCCACAAGACTTGCGGTCAGTCCGCCATAGATAGCAGGAGCCAGATTATCAGGATGGCCTTCTATTTCATTAGTCACCTCCAACAATTCGGCAGGGGGGAGGGGAGAACCATGCAGCAGGTTTGCGGCGGCGGCTCCGCCCGCAATCAGTGCCGCGCTGCTGCCCAGTCCGCGGCACACAGGTATCTCCGCCCGAATATTCAGTGAAAGGCCTTCATTGAGTAAGCCAAGCCGACTTAACACCGCACGGTACCCCTGTACTGCCAGGTTTTCTTCATTCTGGTACTGCTCCAGACAGCCGGTGATCACAAGCTTGCCGGCAGGCAGTACTTCGCAGGTAATATAATTATACAGCGCTAGCGCACAACCCATGCTGTCAAAGCCCGGCCCAATATTGGCAGTGGTGGCGGGTACCCGCACGGTAATCTTATTCATTTCAGCCCTCCATCTTGCGGCGCACATAGTCCGCCATCTCGCTTACTTCTATACAGTCATGGTGCAGTACCGGCAGTGTTTGCAATTCCGCCAAAGGGGTTGGGACAGGCACACCGGTCAGTGCTTGCAACTTTGCCATTGCAGCAAAGGCATCATCCGGCACCTTCTGCCCCAAGGCTGCCAGCACTGCCGGTGCAAATTTATATGGCGAAGCGGTACTCAGCACCACCGTCTGTCCGCATAATACGGCTTTGTGCTGCTCCGCTACCGCCCACGCCACCGCCGTGTGCGGGTCAAGCAGGTACTTGTCCCGCTCCCACACCGTCTTTATCGTCTCGGAGGTCATTGTGTCGTCGCAGCATCCGCACAGGAATACCTTCTGTATCTTTTTCAGCAGCGTATCGCCGATCTGATACCACCCCTGTCCGTCCAGCTCTTGCATCTTCTCTGCCACCATTTTAGCGTCGCCGCCGCTTGCCAGATATAAAAGCCGCTCCAGATTGCTGGAGACCAGAATGTCCATCGAGGGCGAGGAGGTCTTGTAAAAAGGCCGCCGCCGGTCATATTTCCCAGTCAAAAGGAACTCCGTCAGCACATTGTTGGCATTGCTGGCGCACAACAGTTTGCCCACTGGCAGTCCCATGCACTTGGCAAAATAGCCCGCCAAAATATCACCAAAATTGCCGGTCGGGACCGAAAAATTCACCGGTTCGGTCGGATTTGTTTTTCCGGCGCGGCAAAGTGTTGCCCAAGCGTACCAATAGTAGATGATCTGCGGGGCCAGCCGCCCGATATTGATGGAGTTGGCGCTGGAAAGTTCCGCTTTTTCTGTCGGCTTTACCTCGGCAAAGATGTGCTTTACTCCAGTCTGCGCGTCATCAAAATTGCCGCGTACCGCCGCCACCGAAACATTTTTTCCACGCTGCGTCACCATCTGCCGTTCTTGTATTTTGCTTACGCCATCCTTAGGATAGAATACCACAATGGAGGTGCTGGTCACATCGCAGAAGCCTTCCAGTGCTGCTTTGCCAGTGTCACCGCTTGTCGCGGTTAGGATCACCGTCTTGGCCTTATCATTCAGCAGCTGCTTCGCACCTGTGATAAGATATGGCAGCAAGGAGAGTGCTACATCCTTAAAGGCGCAAGTTGGCCCATGAAAGAGCTCTAGTACATGGTAATCGCCGACCATAACCAGCGGTGTTATGTCGGCAGTGTCAAATTTTCCGTAAGCCGCTGCAATCATTGGCCGCAGCATTTCTGGGGTGTAATCCGGCAGCAGCCGCACCAGTACGGCCTCCGCCATCCCGGCAAAGTCTTTCTGCAGCATTTCTGCTGGATCCAGCGGCAGAGCGGCCGGGTCACACAGGTACAATCCGCCATCGGGCGCTATGCCGCGCAACACCGCTTCGGCAGGGCTGGCAGGCTGTTTATGATTTCTGGTGCTGTTATATTGCATAGGAGTCTCCTTTTCTGCATCACCATACCGGGTGAAAGCCCCCGGCAAGTCTTGCTTTCCATCTTCTCATATGATATACTGTTTTTCGATGAAATACAAGTGATTTTTATGGAGAAACAATCGTATCTCTATAAACGACACATTTTACAGGAGGAAAAAAGATATGGTAGTTGCCATTCTTGGCCACGGAACGGTTGGCGGTGGTGTGTATGAACTGCTGAAGAACCGCAGCGATATTACAGTAAAATATGTATTGGACCGCAGCCCCATTGCAGAATTAGGTGCTGTTTCGGTCACTGATTTTTCCACGATTTTGAATGATGGGGAAGTGGATACCGTCGTGGAGGTCATGGGCGGTTTGGAGCCTGCCCATGAATATATGGTAGCCGCCATGCGCGCCGGCAAAAATATTGTCACCGCTAATAAGCATATGCTTGCCGCCTATTATGATGAACTGACCACTCTTACCAAAGAAACCGGTATCGGTTTCCGCACTTCGGCTGCGGTTGGCGGCGGCATTCCCTGGCTGCCCAATCTGCAGCGGCTCAAGCGCATTGGCGCCGTCAATGAGATTTGCGGCATTATGAATGGTACCACTAATTATATCCTCAGTATGATGCATAAGAAGGGCTATGATTACGAGAGTGTTCTGCACGATGCCCAAAGCTTCGGATATGCCGAAGCGGATCCCACTGCCGATATTGAAGGCTATGATATTCAGCGTAAGCTTATGATCAGCGCCAATATTGCCTTTGATGCCAGCCTGACTGAGCAGCAGGTGCCGGCCGCCGGGATTGCCGGTATCACCCGGGAAGATATTGCCGGCTTTAATGAAATGGGCTATGTCTGCAAGCTGTACGCTACCGCTAAGCGTGTCGCCGATGGAGCAATTCTTGCAGTTGTAGAACCCACCCTTTTTAAGGCAGAAACACTGGAAGCAGCTGTCCCCGCCAATTATAATCTCATCACCGCCGTTTCGGAATACGCTGGTCGGCAAAGCTTCTTTGGTGAAGGAGCCGGTCGCTGGCCCACTGCCGCTGCCGTTGTGCAGGATCTTCTTGATCTCTGCGAGAGAAAGCAGGGCTTCTATACACAGCTGGCCCAGCCGCTGCCTTCCAATAACATGTGTGAAGAGCGCCGGTACTATGTCCGTTATATCGTGGATACCTGGTTCATGGATGGTTGTGTGGAAAAGCGCTGGGGTAATGGCGTTCTTACCCGTCCGGTTTCTCCGGCACAGATGCACTCCTGGTATGTGGAAGCCCGCAGCAATGATCCCGGCATCTTCTTCGCTGCGCTGCAGGGTTAAGGGAAAGGAATGCCTATTATGTTAAAAGTAGTTAAATTTGGCGGTTCCTCCCTGGCCGATGCTGCTCAGTTCGAAAAAGTCCGCCAGATTATCACAGCTGATCCAGCCCGCCGGGTTGTGGTTGTTTCTGCACCTGGCAAACGCTTTTCCGCAGATCACAAGATTACGGATTTACTTTACCTTTGCTATGCCCATCTTCAGTACGGCGTCAGCGCCGAAGGGGTATTCAGCATGGTGGTGGAGCGCTATCGTTCCATTGCGGCCGATTGTGGCCTTTCTGCTGATATCGATAAAGAGTTTTTGGCCCTTTATGAAAAGATGCAGCAGGGCATCAGCCAGGATGAGTTGGTCTCCCGCGGCGAATATTTCGCTGCCCGCCTTATGGCGGAATACCTCGGCTTTGATTTTCTCGATGCCGCCGAATGGCTCCAGTTTTCCTTCGATGGCCAAATTGACCGGGAGCATTCCTACGAAGCGCTTCGCCGCATAGCAGAAGACCGCAGCGTAGTCGTTCCCGGCTTTTACGGCGTCATGCCGGATGGCCATATTAAGGTGCTCAGCCGTGGCGGAAGTGATGTGACCGGTGCTTTGGCGGCAGCGGCATTGGGGGCCGATGTATACGAAAACTGGACCGATGTTTCCGGTATTCTTATGGCGGATCCCCGCATTGTGGAAAATCCCCGCCCCATCGAGCGCATCACCTATAACGAGCTGCGGGAGCTTAGCTATATGGGAGCGCAGGTCCTGCACGAGGCCAGTGTTTTTCCAGTTCGCCAGGCGGATATTCCGCTGAATATCCGCAACACCAATGATCCGGGCCATCCCGGTACCCTCATTCGGGAGCATTTTGAGGATGAACTGGAAAGCGAAAAGAACCGTTTCATCACAGGTATTGCCGGCCGCCGCAATTTTTCTATCATTACGATGGCGAAGAACGGCCTGTCTTCCTCCATCGGCAGCCTGCGCCGGGTATTGGAAGTATTTGAACGGCATAATCTGAATGTGGAGTACACTCCATCTGGGATAGACAGTGTTTCGCTGGTTGTGCAAAGCGGAAAAGCGGCTTCCTGCCTTTACTCTATTTTGGGCGAACTGCAAAAGGAATTCCGCCCGGATAAACTGCAGGTGGCGGAAAATATATCTATTGTGGCGGCGGTTGGCCGCAAGATGGCGTTCCGCCCTGGTATTTCCGGCAAGATCTTTGCCGCTCTGGGTGAAAACGGTATCAGCATCCGCATGATTAGCCAAGGTCCAGAGGAGCTCAACATCATTGTGGGCGTGGATAACGCTGACTTTGAAAAAACGGTGCGTGTACTTTACGAAAGCTTTGTCAGATGACCGAGAGGAGAGAACATGCCATGAAAAATCCGAATGTGACTATTCTGGGCGCCACCGGCGCGGTGGGCCGGGAGATGCTTAAAATCCTGGAGGAGCGCAATTTCCCCATTGGTGAACTGCGCTGTCTGGCCAGTGCCCGCAGTGTCGGGAAAAAGCTGCCTTTTGCTGGGCGAGAAATCATGGTAGAAGAGGCAACGGATGCTGCCTTTACTGATGCAGATATTGTGCTGGGCGCAGCCGAGAATGATATTGCCCGTCGTTTTGCCCCGGCAATCAAGGCGACTGGTGCAGTATTTATTGATAATTCCAGTGCCTTCCGTATGGATGAAGATGTTCCGCTAGTTGTTCCGGAAATCAACCCGGAAGATGCTCTGCATCATCATGGCATCATTGCCAATCCAAACTGCTCCACCATCATCACTGTAGTAGCGGTTGTGGCACTGCGCCGTCTTTCGCCAATCACCAGCATGGTAGCTGCTACATATCAGGCGGTTTCCGGTGCCGGTGCCGGTGGCCCGGTGGAGTTGGAAGCTGAGGTGGATGCCCTGTACAAAGGCGAGCCGGTACAGCCCCATATATTCCCGTATCAGATTGCCTATAATCTTATTCCCAAAATCGGAAGTCAATCGTATGAAGGTTATACTTCCGAGGAAATGAAGCTCCAGAATGAGGGCCGAAAGATCCTGCACTTGCCGGAAATGAAGGTCAGCTGCACCTGTGTACGGGTGCCGGTTGTGCGTTCCCACTCCATCGCGGTTACGGCACGCTTTGAACGCCCCATTTCGGTAGAGGAAGCTCGTGCAGCGATTGCGGCAGCTCCCGGCTGCCGCCTGGTTGATGACCTTTCGCAGGATGTTTATCCCATGCCGCTGGATACCAGCGATCAGGATCTGGTGTATGTTGGCCGCATTCGTCCCGACCTTACCAATCCCAATGGCCTCTGTCTTTGGTGCTGCGGCGATCAGATTCGCAAGGGTGCTGCCACCAATGCTGTACAGATTGCCGAATTACTTCTTTAATTCCGTATTTTTCGCCGTTTCCATGCTGGGAGCGGCGAATTTTCTTTTTGTTCACAATTTTACCTGGAAAAACCCTTGACAAAAGCCACTTCATACGCTATTCTTATTACAGAACAACGCAAACGGGAAATGCGTTGTACTCCTTTGATTTGGCTTCACCAGAAAACTTATGCAGAAAAAGAACGCACGGCTCACCACCGTGCGTCTTTTTTTGTTGTTTTACAGACAGGGGAAAGACTTTCCTCATTTCTCACCGGCTTTGATAAGGATGTCATGGCTGACCGGACGGTAAAACAGTTGTTCAATTTTCTGAGGTTCTCTCGTTTGCCCTAAGATCCACATCAGCTTGGTAACCGCGGCTTCCGTGGTCATATCATAGGCCTCCAGTACATCTAGGCCGGTCTTTAACCGATTGCCCACATGATATAGAAGTAAGTCACTGCCTTCATTAGGGACTTGAGTAGTCATTACAACGGTTTTCCCGGCCCGAACAGCGTTGCTGATCACATCGTAATAGCTCTTTGCACCGGCAGTCGGGATACCGCCTACACCGAAGCTTTCGATAATAACACCATCTTTTTTGCTTAGCATAAATTCCAAAAAATCTGCTTCCAACCCCGGTACCAGTTTGATCAGTCCCACAGAGGGGTCTAATTTATCGCTGAATACCGGTTTTTCTCGACATTCCTGGGTGATGTAATTCAGCAGTCGACCGTCTTGAATGACAGCCAGCTCAGGGTAATTGATGCTGGAAAACGCCTGAAAGCTCTTGGAGTGTGTTTTGCGTGCGCGGGTCCCTAGGATCACCCGACCATTGAATACGATAGAAACCCCGTGGGCATCCTCGTTGGCGGCGTAATGGAAGGCATCCACCAGGTTGGTTTTGCTATCGGTGATCTCCAAATTGATGGGTTTTTGGCTGCCGGTCAGTACAATGGGTTTTTTGCTGTACTGGATAAGGTAACTTAGCGCGGCGGCAGTATAAGCCATGGTATCGGTACCGTGTGTTAATACAAAACCATCATAGTGGTTATATTCCTTTCGGATGGAATCCGCCATTCGCTGCCAGTGCTCCGGGGCGATGTTGGTGCTATCCAGATTGCACAACTGCAAGCAGTCCACACTGCAAAAGCCGGAAATATCAGGGCAGTAGTGCAGGATTTGCTCGGTAGTCAGTTGTGGAGAAAGCCCACTTTCGGTGATCTCGGAGGCGATGGTGCCGCCAGTGCCCAGCATTAGGATCTTCTTCATAGGGAACCTCTTTTTGCATGAAAAGTTTTTAATTATTATCAGTATACTCTAAAAACGAGTCACTGTCCATGAAAACAAGCAATATCACCAAATAATCAGAGAAATTTTCAGTAACCACATTGGAGGAAATCGTAAGCGGTGTACTGCCGAAAAAAGTCGATATCCGGTATAATGAATGAGGATGGAAACGGGAAGCAAAAATTTGATCACCAAAATTTAATGATGACATCGGAGGGTATGACATGAGATTAGGAAAAATGCGTGGGCTCTTAATGAAAGCGTTTCTGGCTGTTTTGATGCTCTTTGTCACAGCTGCAGCAATGGAAATGGAGGTTTATGATGAGGATGACCTCGCATATGCAATCGATGAGAAATGCGAGAACATTATATTAAAGGGTGAGTATATTCCTTTAGATTTTTTGGATCAGGTGGTTATCGACTTTGATACAGTTTTGAATTTGAACGGTAATAAATTGTTTAGCTATCTCCAAATTACAAATGGTGCACAAGTGACCATTAAAAATGGTGGATTTACAGCTGCGGGCGACCCCATTATAGAAGTTTGCGGCAGCGATGATGAGGAACGCCCAACAGTCTTGATTCTGGAAAATTTGAAAATCGAGGCATCCCGAGGTATCCAAATCAATAATGATGGCTATACCCGTGTTGAGGTCAATCATACAGAAATGCAGGCTCTTAGCTACCATGGCTGGTGCTTGCAAATATCCAATGCAGTTGTGGGAAATACGGGCGTTGATATTCTCGTGGATGGCGGTGACCTATTTAGTGCACAAGGGTATGTCATTGAGTGCAATGGTGACGCAGAGGTTTCTATTAAGAATGCTAAGCTGGGCGGCGCGGCCGGTATTTTGATGCAGGCGGGGAGCCTCACGATGGAGAATACAGCTCTTGTTACAGAAAACAACTCTACGAATCCGAGCATCCCCACCAACGCCATTGCGTTTACGCCGGCCACTAATGCTGCCCGTGTTATTCTCACGCTTGGCCCCGGCAATCAGATCAGCAGCAAAAGCAGCGCAATTTTTCATATTGTTCCTGCGGCACAGGGCAGCGTTACGGCGCAAATCGCCATTACCGGCGGAACCTTCATCGCGGAAAATGGGCACCCACTGTTTTCCGCTTTGGAGAGGATAGAGAAAGTTGTTGAAATCAGCGGCGGCAGCTTTCCCGGTATTTCCCCGGAAGAATCCGCTGCGCTGGCCCCCTGTCTGTCCGAAAGCATAACCATAGATGAAGATGGCAATGTTGCGGCTAAGCCACAGGAACCGGGTGTCATTGTCATTCATCCTAATGAGGAAAATCAGACGCAGTCAAACCCCGGCACTGGTGCGCCCATCAATGCAATAGGTCAATGGTTATGGTCAATTGTATGTTGGATGCACTCCCAAGTAAGATAGACATATTCCGCTTGCTATGCTATAATTTGTCCGAAAGGGGAGATACGAAATGAGCCCAAACGAGTTTCCGGAGCTGCGTTCATTTTTTAATGAAAAAGAGCAGATCATTGCCATGCCGGCTAAACGAAAAAAACTGCTTTTGGCGGTCTACTATCTTTCCGATAAAATAGAGTCCGGCCGGGATTATACGGAATCGGAGATTAACGACCTGCTGGATGAATGGACAACTTTTCATGATCCAGCCATCCTAAGGCGGGAGCTGTATAATACCTGCCTGTTGGAACGCACGACCGATTGCCGCTGCTATTGGAAAGCAGAAAACATTCCTCCTTTGGCGGAATACATGGCAAAGTACACCTAAACAAAACAGAGCCATCAGCTTGCTGGTGGCTCTTGCGCTTTTCTCTAATTAAATATATTAAAAATAAATGACACTAAGTTATTTTATCATGTTCTATTTCACATAAATGGTTGCATTGTATTGAATGTGATGGTAGAATTAGGATGAAAATTAGGAAGTATAGTTCCAACAATCCCCTAGGGGATTCTACTCCAATTATCAAAATGAAAGTGGGAACCTATGCAATACACTAGCACTGGTGTTAATACAATTCAGTCTGCCTCATTTGCGGTCACCATGTCAATTAAGGTCGTGGATTCTGCTGCGCAGTAGCTCCCAACTGAGGAGCCACCTGTTGTTGAGCTTATGAGAAAGCCGAATCCCGTGCGGATCATACCTTTGGAGGTGACAGCAAGTACTGCAGTAATCAGTGCGGCTACACCAAGTCCACCGGTTCTATCACCATCATCACCTGCCCCGATAGAAACAATAACGGCACCAAGGAGAACCCCGGTACCGGTGCGGCTCCTGGTAACATTGGCTAGGTCTTTGTTGGCCTGGCAGCCGTAGACGCTCTCTGCTTCGGCGCTAAAAAGTTCACTAAAAAAGATGAAGAGTAATCCCTAAGCACTAAAATATGGCCCACCCCGAATTCCCTTCGAGGTGGACCTTTCTTCTATTCTGCTCATAGCTCCATCTGCTTGCCCAGATAGCTTGCCGCCGCCGCTATAAGCTTCTGTTCGGCCTCGCCGGGACGGTCATTCTCCTTGTTTTGCAGGAACATCACACTGCCGCATACATCCCCGGAGGAGATGATAGGGGACTGCACCAGTGCGTAATACGCTACTCCCTCTATAGGCTGCAGGGGCTGCCCATCGCCCGCCATATAGCTTTTGCGGTTCTCAATGTGATCCTCCAGGCCCGGTGATACCCTGCGCTCCAGCACCTCCCGCCGGCTGATGCCGCTGACCGCCACCACATGGTCTCGGTCGGTGATGAGTACCGGATAACCAGCCGTCCGGAACAGTACCTCGCAGTACTGCGCCGCAATGCTGCCCAGCTCGCTGATAGGGGAATACTTCTTAAAAATGACCTCGCCTTCGTTGCTCACAAAGATCTCCAGCGGGTCGCCCTCACGGATGCGCATAGTCCTGCGGATCTCTTTCGGAATAACTACTCTGCCCAAATCATCAATGCGCCGTACAATTCCAGTAGCTTTCATATCTATTCAAACTCCCTCTCCATTTATTTGCTGTGCGGATAGTTTTTGCTGAATTAACAGAAATATACCGGTCCGGCATCAAAAGCGTGGCAAATGTACTATTTCTGTTCATTTCGGCATTTTACAATGAGATTTTACACAGAATTTACTTTGTAAAGTTGTTGTTCCATACATTGCGGAAGTATGATACAATAAAATGGAACGGATAGGGGGAAACACCATGATCTATTGTGTAGAAGATGATAGCAGCATTCGTGATCTGATGGTATATGCCCTGCGTGCAGCGGGTTTTTCCGCCGTTGGCTGCGCTGATGGTGAGGAATTTTGGCAGGCCATGCATCGGGAAACCCCGGAGCTAGTTATACTGGATATTATGCTGCCCGGCGAGGATGGCATCTCCATCCTGAAAAAGCTGCGGGCGGCACCCGTCACCGCTGATATTCCTGTCATAATGGCCACCGCCAAGGGTACGGAATATGACCGTGTTATCGGATTGGATCTAGGCGCGGATGATTATCTCACCAAACCGTTTGGTATGATGGAAATGGTCTCCCGCATTCGGGCAGTGCTGCGCCGAGCCGGCCCCAAGTCCGCTCCAGCCGTTTTGCGGCAGGGCAGCATTCTCATGGATGAAGGCCGCCATGTGGTAGAGGTAAACGGTACGCCGGTTACCCTCACGCTCAAGGAGTACGATCTGCTGCGGCTGCTTTTGGAAAACCCTGGTCAGGTGTTCAGCCGCGACCGTCTGCTTTCCGCCGTTTGGGGCACCGATTATTACGGCGAGACCCGCACGGTCGATGTCCACATTGGTACCCTGCGTACCAAGCTGGGCGCAGCAGGGGATATCCTGCAAACGGTGCGTGGTGTTGGCTATAAGCTGGAGGCTGCCCATGAGTAAAAAAATCTTTCGTTCCATCTGGCTGGCAGCCCTGATAGTACTTGTTCTCTCTCTGGTACTTATTATGGGTGTGCTGTATAGCTATTTTACCGGTGTCCAGCAAAAGCAGCTTCGTATGGGAGCCGAGGTCGTAGCACAAGGCGTCACCCTTGATGGAAAAGAATTCTTTGACGGACTTACTGCAGAAGACTACCGCATTACATGGATCGACGCTGATGGCACCGTCCTCTACGATAACCAAAGTGATGCCAGCAGTATGGAAAATCACCTGATGCGTGAGGAGGTTCAGCAGGCACTGCAAAATGGTACCGGCGAAAGTTCTCGATATTCCGATACGCTGGCCAGTCGTAATTTGTACTGCGCCCGTCTTCTACCAGATGACACCATTATTCGTCTATCTGCGGCACAGCATTCGGTATGGGTGCTGTTGGTCGGGTTTGCTCAGCCCATCTGTGTCATCCTACTGCTGGCACTGGTGCTGTCCTTCCTCTTGGCGTCCCGCCTTTCTCGTACTATTGTGGAGCCTATCAACTCCTTGAATCTTGATGAACCCAGCCAGTATGTGGGTCGGGAGGAATACGCCGAGATTGAGCCGCTGCTGCGGCGTATGGCGCTCCAGCAGGCACAGATCCGTCAAGATCAGGATAAGTTGGAAAAAAGCTCGCAGATCCGTCAGGAGTTCACCGCGAATGTTTCCCACGAGCTCAAGACCCCGTTGCATGCAATTTCCGGCTATGCTGAACTGATGGAAAACGGTATGGTGCAGCAACAGGATATCAAGCCCTTTGCCCATAAGATCCGGCAGGAGTCCCTGCGTTTGACCGTTTTGGTGGAGGATATCATCAACCTTACCAAGCTGGATGGCGGCGCGGCCGGAATGCAGCGCCAACAGGTAGATCTTTACCGTATTGCGGAAAATGCCGTCGACAGTATTCAAGCTGCGGCGGCAGAAGCCCATGTGGATCTTACTTTACGGGGAGAATCTGCCTTCGTGGATGGTATCCCGCCGGTGTTTTACAGTATGATCTTTAATCTCTGCGATAACGCCATCAAGTACAATCATCCAGGCGGTAGTGTCAAGGTTCAGGTGATGAGCTACCCCGATGATGACCGTGTTATTGTTTCCGATACAGGTATCGGCATCCCGGAGGAAAGCCGTGATCGCATCTTTGAGCGTTTTTACCGGGTAGATAAAAGCCGCTCCAAGGAAGTAGGCGGTACCGGACTGGGACTCTCCATCGTCAAGCATGCCGCGCTCATCCATCATGCTGCAATCGTTGTGGATAGCACGCCCGGCAAGGGAAGCACCTTTACTGTAATATTCCCCAAAAAGAAATGAAAGAAGAGTGATCGTTTGACCTACGAAGAGATTCGCCAGAATGAAGCCGTCAATACCTACATCCGCCAGGCGGATGCTGCCCTGGCCACACTGGGCTTTACCGAGCATAGCTTTGCCCATGTGACACTGGTGGCCGAAAAAGCCGGTTATATTCTGCAAACACTTGGCTATCCGGAACGCACTGTGGAACTGGCCAAGATTGCCGGTTATCTGCATGATATCGGCAATCTTATCAACCGGGTCGACCATAGCCAAAGCGGCGCTATTATGGCGTTCCGTATTTTGGATCATCTCAAGTTTGACCCGGAGGAGATCGCCATTATCGTTTCCGCCATCGGTAACCATGATGAAGGCACCGGCGTGCCGGTCAGTCCGGTAGCGGCGGCCCTTATCCTGGCCGATAAGAGCGATGTGCGTCGCAATCGTGTGCACAATACCGATCCCTCTACCTTTGATATTCACGATCGCGTCAATTACTCGGTCACAAAGGCAGAGCTGAAGATTAATGAAGCACACACACTTATCAAGCTTAAACTGGCGGTCGATACCCATTTTAGTTCGGTCATGGATTACTTCGAGATTTTCATGCAGCGCATGTTACTGTGCCGCAAGGCCGCCGAAACGCTTGGCCTCCAGTTTAAGCTCATGATCAATGAGCAACAGCTCATGTGACTAGATATTTGCCCCCAAAAGAGCCGCCATAGCGCGGCTCTTCACTTTTACCGGCACTTTACATGGATTTTACAAAGTCTTGATAATGGTTTTGACCTTTCTTTATTATTCTTATCTTAGTTAAAAAGGAGAGTAAGGGAAAGGAATAATATAATGACTATTTTTAATGCATTGAACCTCATTGGCGGTCTTTGTCTGTTCCTCTTCGGCATGAATCTGATGGGCCAGGCCCTGGAGCGCCGGGCAGGCAGTGGCCTGCGCTCGTTGCTGGAAAAGATGACCCAAAACCGCTTGATGGGTCTGCTGGCCGGCCTTGGTGTTACCGCCGTTATTCAAAGCTCCTCGGCCACTACGGTTATGGTTGTCGGTTTCGTCAATTCCGGTTTGATGACGCTGCGCCAGTCCATCGGTGTTATCATGGGCGCCAATATCGGTACCACCGTTACGGCCTGGATCCTCAGCCTCTCCGGTATCGAGGGAAGCAGCCTTTTGGTGCAAATGTTTAAGCCCTCCACCTTTACGCCAATATTGGCGCTCGTCGGTATCATTTTGTATATGTTCTGCAAGGCAGATAAAAAGAAAGATACCGGAATGATTCTCCTGGGCTTTGCCACGCTCATGTTTGGCATGGAGGCCATGTCCTCTGCGGTTTCCAGCCTAAGAAATGTTCCGCAGTTCCGTGAAATTTTCCTCATGTTTTCCAATCCTATTTTGGGTGTTTTGGTCGGCGCGGTGCTCACGGGCATTATCCAGTCCAGCTCGGCATCGGTGGGGATCCTTCAGGCGCTGGCCAGCACGGGGCAGGTCACCTATGGTGCCGCTATCCCTATCATTATGGGACAGAATATCGGCACCTGTGTTACAGCGCTGCTTTCTTCCATTGGCACCAATAAAAATGCCCGCCGGGCAGCACTGGTCCACCTCAACTTCAATGTCATCGGTGCAACGGTTGGTATCGTCTTGTTTTATGTCGTTCGTGCCGTGGCAGCTCCGGCTTTGCTGGGGCAGGCTGCTAGCGAGTGGGGCATCGCAGTAGCCCATTCCATATTTAATATTCTTTGCACTGCGGTCCTCTTGCCAATGGGTGGTCTGTTGGAAAAACTGGTTCTTCGGCTGGTACCGGAAGGCAAACAGCCCCAGCGGGAGGCCGAACTGGACGAGCGCCTGCTGGCTACTCCGGCTCTTGCACTGGAGCGCTGCCGTACGCTCATTGCCGATATGGCCAGCTATTCGATGGAATCGCTGCGGGAAAGCTTGAACGCCATCACCGCCTATAATCAAAAATCCGCCGAACATATCCGTGAGGATGAAGCCAAGACCGACCATTACGAGGATATCATCGGCAGTTACCTGGTCAAACTCAGCGCCCGCAAGATAGGGGAGAGCGACAGTGCCCTTGCAGCAGAATATCTGCGGATCATTGGCGATTTTGAACGCATTGCCGACCACAGTGTAAACATTTTGGAATCGGCAGAGGAGATGCAGCAAAAAGGTATCGCTTTTTCTGCAGCCGCTCTGCAGGAATATGCCACCATGGCAGGCGCTGTTCGTGAAGTTACCGCTCTGGCTTATGATTCCTTTGTATCAGGCGATGTGCAGGCTGCCCGCCAGGTGGAGCCGCTGGAGCAGGTTATCGATGATCTCAAGGAGGAAATGCGTACTCGCCATATCCGGCGGATGCAGCAGGGCAGCTGCGGCATTGAAGCCGGCTTTATCTGGTCGGATCTCCTCACCAATCTCGAACGCGTCAGCGACCATTGCTCCAATATTGCCTGCTGTATGATAGAGGGTGCTGACCACAACCTCCATCGTCATGAGGTCTTGCAAAGCATCCGCGGCAGCGGGGAGATTTTCGACCGCGAATATAGTTCCTACCGTCAAAAATATGCTCTCATAGCGGAATAATAACAAGACTGGGCTGCGGCAAATGCCGCGGCCTTTCCTTTACGCGTTTTTGACTTGGTATTCGGCATAACGGAACGACGGTCACGATGTGCGAAAGATTCGTTTATCTTCTTGACGCATAACGATTATAATGCTACGATATATCTAATTTCGATTTTTTGAGGCAGGAGGTGCGGCAGTGGTGAACGATATTATATCTGTAAACGGAATAAGCAAATCATTCGGCCCCATCTCTGCCCTATGTGATGTTTCCCTTTCCGTGCAGCAGGGCCTCGTCACCGCTATCGTCGGGGATAATGGCTCCGGCAAATCCACCCTTATCAAGCTCCTTTCCGGCAATCTCGCACCAGATGCAGGCACCATCACGGTGGAGGGCAGGGAGCACGCTCACCTCACCATTGCACAGGCCTTGCAGATGGGCATTCGCACCGTCTATCAAGACCTTTCCCTGGACGATTGGAAAAATAGTTATGAGAATATCTTTCTTGGCCACGAACGGATGCACGGCCCTTTCCTGGACCGCTGCCGTATGGAGCGGGAAGCCGCCGAACTGCTGAAGCGCCTGGAGATCACGATCCCAGACCTCACCCAGCCGGTCCGAGTGCTTTCCGGCGGCCAACGCCAGGGTATTGCCATTGCCCGTGCCATGCTGCAGCCCGGCCGTCTGCTTCTACTGGATGAACCCACCGCTGCTATGGGCATCCGGGAATCCCACCAGACCATGCAGCTGCTGCGCCGCCTGCGGCAGGAGGACCATACCCTCCTTATTGTCAGCCACGATATCTACCAGGTATTTGATGTCGCGGACCGTATTTTTGTTATGCGAGCCGGTCGCTGTATTGCCGATATTATGGCGAAGAATTCCTCTCCGGAAGAACTGCACCATCTTATCCTGGAGCGAGAACAGGGGGTGGCCGAATGAAGCGATTTTTCCGCCGCCACGCTACCCTATGGATGCTTATTGGCTTCTGCCTGTTGCTGGGATTGTTCCTCAGCCTGCGCACCGGCATCTTCTTTACCGGCAGGAATCTTATCAATATTCTGGAGGCCAATTCCTTTAAGCTATTGCTTGCCATCGGCATGACCTTCGTTATCGCTTCCGGCGGTATCGATCTTTCGGTTGGTTCCATTCTGTCTCTATCCGCTATCTTTACAGCCCTCTGTATGAAGCAGAATATCCCGGTTTGGCTGGCTATCCTTGTCGGTTTGCTTTCTGGGATTCTTATGGGACTTATAAATGGCGCGCTTATCCATTTTACCGGTATCAATGCGTTTATCATCACACTGGGCACTTCGTTTTTGTACCGGGGCTTGGCCCTCATCGTTACCCGCGGCACCCCGGTCAGTAAGCTGCCCGCTGCCTACCGCGCTTTTGGCGGCGGGGATATCTTCCAGGTGGAAAGTGGCGTATACATGGCCCTACTGGTGCTGTTCCTTTCCATCCCGCTCCTTTATAAGATGCGCTGGGGTCACTACATTACCACGCTGGGCGGCAACCCAGTGGCGCTGCGGCGCTGCGGGGTGCGCACCGGCGCCTGGCGGATTAGTACCTTTGCTGTGATGGGCTTCCTGGCTGCCCTGGCCGGTATCATTATCTCTGCCCGTCTTAATTCCGCCGAGCCCAATGCTGGCCTTAATATGGAGATGGATGCCATCACAGCGGTCATTCTAGGCGGAACGCCGCTTCACGGCGGCAGTGCTGCCCTGGCCGGTACGGCGGTTGCGGTGTTGCTGCTGGGGACTATCCGCAATGGACTTACATTGATGAGCGTATCGTCCTACTATCAGCAGTTCATCACCGGCGCCATTCTGCTGTGCGCGGTTGTCACGGCGGAAATAAGAGAACGCCGCCGCAGGCTGTATTAAGCTGTTTTATAAGGGGCAATCCCCTTGTAGATAAATAAAACAAAATGGAGGAAAAAGAAAAATGAAGAAGTTCGTTGCGCTGCTTTTGGCAGCCATGATGCTGCTGGCCATGGTGGCCTGCGGCAATGACCCTCAGCCTACTCCGGAGCCTGATCCCACTCCCGAACCCACGGTGGATACCGCGGTGGTTGATGAGCTCTACGCTGCATTTGATGCCTCAATGGCGGAGCAGCTAGGTGAGACCCCTGCCCCCAATGGCGAGAAGATTGGTGCTGTCATCATCTCCCTCACCAATCAGTTCTGGGCCAATATGAAGGTTTGCTACGAAGCCGCTGCTGAGAAGCTTGGCGTTCAGATCGATGTTCAGACCGGCACCACCGAGGGTGATACTCAGAGTCAGCTGGATGTTTTGATGACCATGGCCGATATGGATTATGATGTTATCATTGTTTCTCCCATTGATGGCACCAATCTGATCCCCGGCATTGTAAAGTGCAATGAGAAGGGTATTAAAGTCATCAATCTGGGTCCTGGCGTGGATACCGCTGCTCTTGCAGAGGCCGGCGGTCACCTGGATGGCAAGATTACCGTTCAGTTCAGCGATCAAGGTAAGATCGTTGCCAATGATATGATCTCCCGTCTGCCGGAGGGCGGCGAAGTTGCCATTCTGCAGGGTCTTGCCGGTGCAGGCCAGTCCGAGGGACGCACTGCAGGTGCTACCGCAGTGTTTGAAGCTACCGAGAATATCGAACTGGTTGCCTCCATTCCCTGCGATTGGGATGCTACCAAGGCCTATGATACCACCAAGGATATCCTCACCGCCCATCCCGATCTGAAGGGCATCTTTGCTTGCAATGATGTAATGGCCCTGGCCGCTGTGGAAGCCCTGGCCGCCGAAGGCCGTACCGATGTGCTGGTTTACGGTGTAGACTTTACCGCCGATGCCCGCGAGGCCCTAAAGGCCGGCACCATGACCGGTACTATGTCCTATTCCAGCGTAAAGTACACCGAAGCCGCTCTGAAGCTCGCTGTCGCTATCGCGCAGGGCAAGGAGTATGCCGAGCCCATCTATTTGCCCCTGACCCTGGTTACCAAGGAGAATGTGGCTGAGCTGGACAACTGGGCATAAGCGGTATAAAATAACAGGGTGAATTGCCCTATGGGGCTGCCTGCTCCTCTGCTATGGAGGGGTGGGCAGTACCGCTTTACGGCGGAGAAAATCAACGCTGGCGGTGTCGAAGTGCCTTGCCGTTATTCTCTGCTGTAATGTTTGGCTCCATGCAGGATTTTCATTCTATTGATACAGGAGATGAGAACATGAATTGCCTGATAGAAACAGCTCTTTTGACCCACGGCTTGCGCTCGATTGCTAATGAAGAATTGGCTCAAAGCTGGCATTGTCCCGATGCCATATTAGCTTGGGTAGATGGGGGCAAGCTGAAGCTTGGCCCCATCGGGGAGTACTTGCCTTTCCGGGAACGGTCCGAAGAACTCATCCGTATTGATTGTGATCACCTGGAGAAGGCCCTGCAAACCGGTGCCAGCGGTGCTTTGACCGCAAGCGGTACTATGGCTGCGTGCCGTAAGCTGGATATTCCGGTAGCGATCACCTGTGGTATGGGCGGTATTGGCGATCTGCGTGGGGAGGAGCTCTGCCCGGATTTGCCCGCCCTGATGAATATTCCTGTGGCACTCATCTCCACCTCGCCAAAGGATATGCTGGATCGTCCGGCTACACTGGATTGGTTGCGGCGGCACGGTGTCCACACGGCTGGGGAGCCCTGTACTGGGTACCTCTTTTGTGGGAAGCCGGTAGCCTTGGAGCTTCCGCTTTCTTCCTGCAATAATGAAACTGCCGTTCGTCGCCTTACTGCAAATGGAGGTCTTCTGATCCTGAATCCCATTCCGGAAAAGGAGCGCGTGCAGGATCAAAGTATCCTGGTGGATGCCATAAAAGCTGGAAAACAGGCGGAGGCCGAAGGTCATTATTATCACCCGGCTGCCAATGGCGAGATAGACCGGCGAACGGATGGCTATTCCTCCCGCATCCAGCTGGAAAGTATCCAGCAGAACTACCTTCTGGCCAAATCTATAATGGATTAAGCCGTAGATCACAGAGAAAAAACGCACACCCCTTGGGTCAATACCTATGCGGGTGTGGTTTCTTTTCCTGGGAAAATGTTTCACGTGAAACATTTGTTCTTAAGCAAAGGAAAAGGACTTGCAAAGAGGGCGGGAGTGTGGAATAATAGGGGAGTAGTCCTATATATAGATACCGAAAGGAAGTGCCGATATGAAGTTTAGTGAGATGCCGTACAGCCGCCCAGATATGGAAGCGCTGGCCGCTGCAACTACCCAGACGCTGGAAGCCATGAAAGCCGCTCCCAATGCGGCTGGGCAGATAGCAGCCTATGACGCCTATGAAAAGAAGATGCAGACGGCCGGAACCATGCAGCAGATCGCCTACATCCGTCATACCATCAATACCAAGGATGAGTTCTACAATGCCGAAAATGATTACATGGATGAGATTGGCCCCAAGCTGCAGGAGCTGACCCACCGGGTCAATACGGCGCTGCTCGAATCCCCCTACCGGGCGGAGCTGGAGCGGCACTACGGCGCCCTGATGTTCAAAAACCTTGAGATCGCCGCCCGCAGCTTTTCCCCCGCTATTGTGGAGCTGATGCAGGAGGAAAACAAGCTTGTCTCCGAGTATCAGAACCTGTATGCCTCAGCGACTGTAGAGTTCGATGGTAAGATCATGCCGCTGCCGCTCCTTGGACCCTATAAGCAGGATCCAGACCGGGCAGTCCGTAAAGCGGCTTATGAGGCGGATGCCAAGTTCTTTGACAGCCACCGGGAGGAGCTGGATACCCTGTATGATAAGCTGGTGAAGGTGCGCGATGCCCAGGCCAAGAAGATGGGGCTGCCCAATTATATTCCGCTGGGGTATGACCGCATGGGCCGCAACTGCTACACCGCCAAGGATGTGGCGGCGTTCCGCGATCAGATCGCGGAGGACATGGTGCCCATCGTGGCCAAGGTAAAGGAAGCCCAGCGCCGCCGTATTGGTGTGGAAAAGCTGGCGTTTTACGATGAGCCGATCAGCTTTGCGGATGGCAACGCCGTACCAGAGGGTACCCCGGATGAAATTTTGGCGGCCGGCAAGAAGATGTACCAGGAACTTTCTCCCGAAACGGCGGAGTTCATTGACTTTATGTTTGAGAACGAGCTGTTTGATGTGCTTTCCCGCGATGGCAAGGCCCCTGGCGGCTACTGCACCGAGATCGCCGATTATAAATCCCCGTTCATCTTCAGCAACTTTAATGCTACCGCCGGTGATGTGGATGTACTGACCCACGAAGCCGGCCATGCCTTTGAAGCTTATCGGGCTTTCAAGCAGGAACTGCCCTCACTGCTGCATTCCCCGACCATTGAGGCTTGCGAGTGTCATTCCATGTCGATGGAATTCCTAACCGCCCCCTGGCATCACCTATTCTTCGGCAAGCAGACCGATAAGTACGAGCTGGGCCACTGCGAGGACGCCCTGGTCTTTATCCCTTATGGCTGCATGGTAGATGAATTCCAGCACAAGGTGTATGAGAACCCGGGGATGACCCCCGAGCAGCGCAATGAGCTGTGGCTCTCCCTGGAGAAGAAGTATCGTCCTTGGATCGACTTCGATAACCTGCCTTTCTACTCCCGCGGCGGTGGCTGGCAGCGCCAGCTGCATATCTACGAGGTACCGCTGTACTATATCGACTATTGCATGGCGCAGACGGTGGCGTTCCAGTTCTGGAACCTTTCTCGTGAGAACTATGCCGAGGCCTGGAAGCGCTATATGACCTTTGTGGATAAGGCGGGCACGGCGACCTTTGCGGAACTGGTGGAAAGTGCCGGCCTGAAGGTGCCCTATCATGCAGGGTGCATCAAAGAGATTGGCGAGAGCATCAGCAGGTGGCTGGAAGAGCATGAGCTGGGCTGATATAAAATAGTGATACGATAAGTCATCCTCTCCCGCAAAAGTGGGAGGGGATGCTTTTTTAGCGAGTGGGAAATGCTTGTATCGGTGGGAAAAATCTGCTACAATAGAGAAAACTGGCCATAGAGCGTTGAAGGAGGAATCCAGCATGAAGTGTCCGTTCTGCAGCTATACCGAGAGCAAGGTGATCGATACCCGCCCCACCGATGAAGGGGAGCGCATCCGGCGCAGAAGGGAATGCTTGCAGTGCGGCAAGCGGTTCACCTCCTACGAGGTGGTGGAGACCACCCCGGTGATGGTCATTAAAAAGGATGGCTCCCGGGAAGCATTCAGCCATGATAAGCTGCTGCGCGGTGTTCTAAAATCCTGCGAAAAACGCCCGGTGACCTTGGCCCAACTGGAATCAATGGTGAGCGAGATCGAGGTGGAGCTGCAGAACCGTATGGATCGCGAGGTGCCCAGTGCGGTCATCGGTGAGCTGGTGATGGAAAAACTGAAAAAGATAGACCAGGTGGCCTATGTGCGCTTTGCTAGCGTGTATAGGGAATTTAAGGATATCAACTCCTTCCTGCAGGAGCTGAAGGTGATACTGGAGCACGAAAAGAGCTGAAAAAACCGCAGAAATGCAAGGAAAAAGCGTCCCCACAGGCTGGGGACGCTTTTTGGTATGTGTCGAATTGTTCACATTTGCGTTATTGAATCAAGGGGTATGATGTGCTACAATAATAACATCCATATATTGTGTTAGGAGAAGCTATGAAGCATATTATTATATATCTTGCCATTGCCCTGGTAATGTTTGGACTGCTGGGATGGTACTTCGCACAGCAGGAGGATTTGCAGCCCAAGGCACTGCAAGCCGAGCTGAGTGTAAGCAATGTGGCCAAGCTGCCGCAGCAGAAGGTGGAAATGCTCTTCAGCGACATGAGCAACGAGGAGAAGAATTCCTTCCGGATAGCGATACAAAACGAGTTGGGCGCCGCGGTGGATGTGGCAGCCCACGACTGTATGGGCAGTGCGGAGGTGCAGATGACCTATGCCAAAAAAGTACTGGAGCAGGGCTGCACGGTACTGATGCTGGAGCCGGTGAATGATACGGTGACGGATGAACTTTTGGCGCTGGCGCAGGAATATGATGTGCCGGTGGTACTGATGAACCGTCGGGCCACAGCTGAACAGCTGGTGGCCTTCCCCAAACTGTACAGTATATTAAAGGCAGATGACAGTGAAGAAGCAGAGCTAGAGCGCCTGGCCGATACCATAGCGGACTACTGGGAAAAGAACCGGGACGACCTAGATAACTGGCTGCATGATGATAAGCTATCCATCGCGGCGGTGACGGAGTATGGCTATGAAGAAAGCGGTAAATGGGCCAAACTGCAGAGCCTGTTGGAGGAACGCGGTTGCACAGTCAAGCTGACTAAGGATGTTGTAACGGAATATTTGAACTATAACCTTGAGTATTCGTTGGACGCTATCTACTACTCTGGGGCGGAGCTGCTGCTATTCAGTGACAGTGCCGATGCGGAAAAGGCAAATGTTTATTATAATGACCCCACAGAGTATTCCAAAGGTTACCGCGCGTGGCGAGTGGTTATGGAAGCGGATGAAACGGCATATAACCTGTATAAGGATGGGAAAGTGCTTTTTGCGGAGGGCAGCGGCGGTTATATGATGGGTCGGGCCGCGGCACAGATGGTAAAGCTGTTGCTGGAGGGCCAGCTTCCGCGCGTTTCCAGCAGCTTGGCTTCTCAGACCGATGGCGGAAAGACTTTCCTTTGCAACCCGGTGGTGCTGCGGAATGTAATAGAAACAGTGGAACCCGAGGAGCAGGATACCAATTCCAGCCGCACAGCGGCGGTAGGAATTTCCTGATGGGGAAAAGCAGCAAAATAGACCAAATATGACACTATTATAGAGTGAAGCAAGAATGAAAGGGGAGAGAGCAATGCGAAAGATCACGGCGGTGCTGATGGCCTTGGCGTTGGCTCTTTCTCTTTTTGCGTGCGGGGGAGAGCCTGTGCAGGATGAAACTCCGGGATCAGATATCCAGCAGGGGACGGTGATTCTGCCGAAGCCGCAGGAAAATGATGAGAGTGGCGATAGCCAAAACGGGGAATATCCCTCCGCACAGGATCCGTTGCCACAAAAACCGGGGGACACCAAGAAGCCGGAAGAACCTGATAAGGCAGAGGACGGTAAAAATCCGGGTAAGAACGAAGATAATGCTCAAACGCCTGCCGAGGACCCAAAGCAGGAGGAGAATAATAACAATAATAACGGTGATAATGCTACAACCCCAAGTGATACCAAAGTTCCCAGCGGGGAACACCGCGCGGTATGGATCAGCTATCTGGAGCTGGGCGGTATGCTGACCGGGAAAACAGCCAGGCAATTCCGCAGTAATATAGGTGCCGCCTATGATAATGTAAAGAACCTGGGCTGCAATACCGTGATTGTGCATGTGCGGCCCTTTGGAGATGCGCTGTATGATTCCGATTACTTCCCATCCTCCTATCTTATCACCGGGACGGAGGGGGACAACTTGCCGTTTGATCCCCTGAAGATCATGGTGGAGGAAGCACATAACCGTGGACTGACTTTTGAAGCGTGGCTGAACCCCTACCGGGTGCGGGCCCGCACCGGCAAGGCACTCTGCAGTGATAACCCCGCCCAGAAATACATAAACAGCGGCAGCGATGCCGTGTATCAGACCGCAAACGGCGGTATTTTCTACAATCCCGGTTCCCGGGAGGCCATTGACCTTATCGTTAATGGGGTGCGGGAGATCGTGCGTAACTACGATGTGGACGCCATCCACTTTGATGATTATTTCTATGCTACAACTGACAGTAGCATTGATAGTTCCATGTACGCCGCAAACGGCGGTGGAAAATCGCTGGCAGCCTGGAGAAGACAGAATGTCAATACCATGGTGCGGGAAGTTTATGCCGCAGTGAAGGCGGAAAAACAGTCGGTGCGTTTTGGCATTAGTCCGCAGGGCAATACCAAGGCGAATTACGATACCCTGTATGCTGATGTAGCTACTTGGCTGGGCAATGCCGGCTATGTGGATTACATCTGCCCGCAGATCTACTATGGATTCAATAACGCCACCTGTCCATACAGCAGTGTGCTGACAGAATTTAACGGCATGATAAAGGTGAGTGGCATTGATCTGTATGTGGGTCTGGCGGCTTACAAGATTGGCAATGAGGATACCTATGCCGGTACCAGTGGCAAGTACGAATGGCAGCAGAACAGTGACCTGCTGAGCCGTATGGTGACTGAAGCCAGAGGGGCCAGTCATTACAAAGGCTACTGCCTTTACAGTTATAGTTCGGTTATTATGCCGGCCAGCGGCGTAAAAGCACAGGTGCAGGCAGAATTGACTGCTCTAAGTAAGATACTATAAAACCTATCCCGGGAGGGGCCACCGTGTCAAAATTCAGGAAGAATAATACCAAAAAAGCGCTGCTTTTTACCCTGGCATTTGCTGTGATCATTGCCGGGGCATTGGCGGTCACTCTTCTTACCGATTGGAACCCGCTGGGGAACCTGGTGGGGCCGACACAGGAAGACCCCGGCAAGACCGAACCGGAAAACCCACAGCCAGATAACATGGTGGATGTGGAACCGAACGATCCGGAGCCGGAGCTACCGGTGACCTTTAATATTCCTGACCGGATGCGTGCGGTAACAATACTGCCGGGAGAGGACTACCTGACCGAAAAAAACGAAGCTGCTGATAGCGTGAAAAAAGAGATAGATGCCGCGCTGGATGCTGCAAAAGACTTGGGGATGAATACTGTCCTAGTGGGAACGAGTACCGAGGATTTTGCAGCGTATGAGAGCCTGACGAGGCCCACAGCCAATGCGGTCTTTGACCCGCTGGATTATCTCTTCGCCGGGGCAAGAAGTCGGGGAATGTATGTCTACTGTTTCTACGACTTAAAGGCGACCTATGATGGGGCAAAGCTGGTAACCTATCCCCGGTTTGATACCGCATTGATGAACGGTATTGAAAAGGAATTGGGTGCCTTCCTGGAGAAATATTCACCGGACGGGTTGTTCTTTACAAATTATGATTTCCCGGAGAGCGATACGGCTTTTGCAGACTATATGAACTGCGGCGGCGGTATGAGCTATCAGGACTATCTGGATGGGGCCTCCCGGCAGGTGATGGAGCTGGCCAGCAGCTTGGTGCGAAAAAAGTCGCCTGGGGTGCAGGTTGGCCTGGTGACCGAACCCCAGTGGGCGACCACAAAGGAAAATGAAGCCGGACAGAACACGCTGGATCCTTACTCCATGCTGACTGATGGCCACTGCGATGCCAAGGCCATGATAGAGGACAAGCTGGTGGATATGATCGCCGTGAAGGCCTTTGGCTCGCTGACCGATGGCAAGATTCCATTTGAGCGGATTGTGAAGTGGTGGTCGGAACTGGCAGCGGAAAACGAGGTGCGGATGTATGCCATCCACGCGGCGGACCGCATGGCCAACAGTAGCTACACCGGCTGGGGCTCATCCGACCAAATGACCAAGCAAGCCATTACGCTGGAAAGCTATAAAGGCTGCGGCGGCAGTGTGTTTTACGGGCTGGCCAGCATGAAGGCTGATCCGGCAGGTTCGGTGACATTGCTGAAGAAGTACTTCCGCAATGAGGTAAACACCGACTATATCATGACCGAACTGAGTATCTCGGTGCCGGCTAAGCTGACCTATTCCACCTATGAACCCACCGTATTGTTCCGCGGGGCTTCCGATCCGACCAACCCGGTAACGGTGAACGGAACCGAGATCAAGACTGACGCAAACGGGTATTTCTCCCAGAGCTATAACCTGAAACCCGGGCTAAATACCTTTACCATCATACATAAGGATAAAACGCTGGTGTATAAGATCACCCGCAATGTGAAGATCTTCCAAAGCGTGGCGCCCACCGGTACCCTGACCGTAGATGGTAATACCGATATCACCTTGACGGCCATGGCTTATGAGGATGCCAAGATCACGGCGGTAGTAAACGGCCAAACGGTGACACTGACCCGCGATAATAGCGAGGACGACAACACCGATAAGGATTCCTTCTATGTGAAGTATACTGGGACTTATCGCACCCCCGCGGCCAGCGGCAGTGTGAAGAACCTGGGGAATATCACCTTTAAGGGCAGCTGGGAAGGAATCGATGAAAACGAGGCGGGCGCCTCCATCAAGGTCAATAAGATCACCGAAGTAGGCAGCGGCAGCCCCATTGTGGTAACAGCAAGCCAGGCGGAAACCTTCCCCACCAGCACGCTGGATGACCTGAGCGACGGCAGCTACTACCCGCTGCCCAAGGGTGCGCTGGATTACACAGTAGGCGATATGATCGTCTTTACCAGTGGCAGTTCCACCTATCGCTATTACAAGCTGGCCAGCGGCTTGCGGGTATATGCGGGGGATATTTCCACCAGCAGCCAGCAGGTGCAGGATGTGGTGGTGAATGGCATGAGCATTACCGCCAATGCCAGCACCACAACGGTGGCACTGAATATGAGCCAGCCCACCAGCTATTCGGTGAGCTATTCCAACGGAGGAATCTCCTTTACCTTCAATTATCTCAAATCTGCCTGCGGAAATCTCTCCAGCCTGACCAAGAACCCGATCTTCTCTTCCGCTACCTGGAGCGGCGATACCCTGACGCTGCGGTTCCGCAAGACCAATGGCATGTGCGGCTATACCGCCAGCTATAATGGCAACACCCTTTCGCTGCAATTCAATAATCCGCCCAGCGGCATAGCGGGGGCCAGAATCGTCATTGACCCTGGCCACGGCGGCACCGATGTGGGTGCTTTGGGATTCTATCCTGGGAAGCATGAGGACTATGTGAATCGGCAGATCGCCACAGAACTGGCGGCTATTCTGCGGAACCGGGGCGCTTCGGTACTGCTCATCGATACCAGTGGCAGTGCCAAGGTGGTACTGCAGACCCGTGTGGCACAGGCTTCCGCATTTAAGCCGCAGATCTTCCTGAGCGTCCACAGCAATTCTGCCACCAATTCTTCTGCGCGAGGCAGCGAGGCTTACTATTTCTACGATTTCAGCCAGCAGTTCTGCAGCTATATCAATAGCGCCCTGTATAATGCCATGGGCAACTATAACCGCGGTGCCAAGTATGGCCTGTACTATGTGACCCGGACGACCCAGTATACCTCGGTGCTGGCGGAATGCGGCTTTATGAGCAATGAGAGCGAATATGTGCAGCTGCTGCAGAACTATTCGCAGATTGCAAGCTCACTGGCCAATGGCATTGGGAACTATATCAACAGCATTTACAGTGGCTATACCGCTACGGGAACAGAAACTGTGGGTAAGGTGAGCCAAGTGCCGGTGAAGGGTGTAACGCTGGATAAGACCACTTTGGAGCTGACGGCAGGCACGACCGGTCAACTGGTAGCAAAACTGAACCCCGAAGATGCGACTGACCAAAGCATGACCTGGAGCAGCAGCAATAACGGCGTGGTAACGGTAGATCAGAACGGTAGCCTGAAAGCAGTGGCGGCCGGGACGGCGACCATCACCGTGAAGACGACAGATGGTAGCTATACCGCTACTTGTAAGGTAACGGTAAAGCCGGTAGCGGTGACGGAGGTGCGGCTGGACCAGATATCGCTGACCATGAAGGTGGGTGATATGCTGGTGCTGAATGCGACCGTATTGCCCGAAAATGTGACGGATAAAACCGTTACCTGGAGCAGCAGTAATCCGGCAGCGGTAAAAGTAGAAAACGGGAAGTTGACTGCACTGGCGGAAGGCAACGCAACCATTACCGCGAAGTGCGGTGAAAAGAGTGCTTTCTGTACTGTAACAGTACAGAAAGCCGAGGTGCTGGCGGAAAGCGTGACCTTGGATCAGACCACCATGGAACTGACGGTAAATGGTACCGGTAAACTGACCGCGACGGTGAAACCGGATGAAACAACGGTGAAGACCATCCAGTGGAGCAGCAGCGATGAAACAGTGGCTACGGTGGGCGCCGATGGCACCGTAACGGCCCTGAAAGAAGGTTCGGCAGTTATCACGGCGAAGTGCGGCGAAAAGAGCGCCGAATGCACGGTGACTGTGAAGGCGGAAGCAGTGATGCCAACATCCATTACCATGGAGCCGACAACGCTGAGCCTGACAGTGGGGCAAACACGTGTCCTAAACGCTACGGTGCTGCCGGAAAACGCAACCAATAAATCCGTGACCTGGAGCAGCAATGCCCCCGATATTGTGGAAGTGACAACGGATGGAGCGGTGACGGCAAAAGCAGCCGGGACGGCGACAGTTACCGCGAGTGCGGCCAATGGTTTGGCTGTGACCTGTATCGTTACGGTTACGGTAACGGTGGCCGGCGAATAAAACTGACCAAAATAAAAAGCGGGAGACCGGAATGAACCGGCCTCCCGCTTTTGCGATTGAAAAGGCCATGCTAATGGGGCGTAACCTTTTTATTTAGCCAAAATAATTGACGGCAAGGATAGCGACGCCGAGAATGACCAAAATGGAACCGGTGACGCGATTGAGTACGATGGGAGAGGCTTTATTGGCAAAAAGCGCCGCCACCTGCGCGAAGACCAATGTGCTGATGACACAGATGATCAGCGCCTCGGTATCCGGCAGCCCGCCTATGGCAAAGTGACTGACCGACCCGGTGAGGGCGGTCGCACTCATGATGAAAACGCTGGTGCCGACGGCGGTTTTTAGCTCATAACCCAGCACGGAGGTGAGTACAAGCAGCATCATCATGCCGCCGCCGGCGCCCACAAAGCCACAGATGAAACCGACCATAGCGCCGCAGAGGACAGAACGAATAGCTTTTTGTCGGGCGGTGGCGGATTGAAACCGCTGCTTTGGCGCCAATACCGGCTTGACGATAAACTTGATGCCGAGAAAGAGAGTCATCAGGGTAGAAAAGCTGCCCATAGTAGCTTTGGGGACAATGCTGGCGATGTAGCTGCCCACCAAAGTGAAACACAGGACGCTGATCATCATGATAACGCCGTTTTTGATATCGAGGTTTTTATTTTTGCCATAGGTATAGGCGGAAGCGGCACTGGCCAGGACATCGCTGGCAAGTGCAATGCCAACGGCAAGGTAAGGATCCATGTGCAGAAAGGTGATGAGCATGGGACTGATGACCGCGGCAGCGCTCATCCCGGCAAAGCCGGTACCAAGACCCGCCCCCAAACCGGCCAGGATACAAATTATAATTTTGAACATAGGCGCTCCTGTTAAAAAGAATTGATATCATTATAGTCACAGATAGGGGAAAGTCAATGGGCAGCAGTGCATGAATGGGGTAAAGCCTTCATACACTCAAAAGGACAGGGGGTGACAGGATGCGCTATAACAGCAGACGAAGCAGACCGGCCATAAGGTCCCGTATGACAGGAAGAAGCGTGGAACCGCCCCGGCGGGAGGGGCAGGGGTTGGTTTTACTGATGGCGCAGACAGTGCTGTGTGTTGCGGCACTGGCAGTGGTATTTACCATGCAGTATGTAAAGCCGCGGGAATATAAAATACTGGGGGAGTACTATACCGAGATAACGCGGGAGGATGGTGATAAACAGGATGAGGTGATGCGTCTTTTGGCAACACCAATTACCGCGCAGCAACTGCAGCAGTGGTGGGAAGACTGGCAGCCGCCCAAGCTGGCGGAGGTATTTGCATGGGCGGATGGCCAAACCGCCATGGGCGGGGAGGAGCCAATCTTTCCGCGGAACGCTTCTTACCGAAAGGTAGTAGTGTCGGTACCGGCGGCTTCGCCATTGCCTATGGATGCAGTGATCACCTCTGGTTATGGGGAGCGGACACATCCCATCAGCGGGGCTTGGGATTTCCATACCGGGATCGACCTGGCGGCTGCCGCTGGCACGAAAATCTATCCGGTATATGCAGGTGTGGTAACTGCCGTTGGCAGCAATCAAAGCTATGGGAACTATGTCAAGCTGCGGCACAGCGAAAACCTGGAGACGATATACTGCCACTGCGAAGCGGTACTGTGCAAAGCAGGGGACGAGGTGACGGTGGAAGATGCTATCGCACTGGTGGGCAGTACCGGCGTGTCAACAGGGCCGCACCTGCACCTTAGCGTTTTGACTGAGGGGTATTATGTGGACCCGATGAACCTGTATAGTTGATGAATTTTACGGTTGGAAATGTACGGATAACAGTGAGCTTTCTGTTAGCAGTGGGGCTGTGCGCGGGGACGCTGCTGCCGGGGCATCTGCTGCCGCTGCTGTGGTTAGCGATTCTGCTGCATGAGTGCGGACATTTTATTTACATTGCAGCAGCAGGCAAAAAGATAGGAGTGATCTGTATTTCACTGACCGGGGTACGGGTAAAGCTGGCGGAAGACCGTATGAGCCGGGGGCAGGAGCTGCTGTTGAATCTCAGCGGGCCGGCGGTGAACCTACTTTTTGGCGGCATAATGCTGACAGAAAAAACAATGCAGTCTATGCGAGCGGCAGCGGTACACTGGGCGGTGGCGGCCGCCACATTGCTGCCGCTGGGCAATAGCGATGGAACAGTGATCGCAGATATTCTGTTGGAATGCTGCTGTGGTAAGCTGACCGTGCAGGTAAGGAGATGGCTGCGCCGGGGGATAGGTGTAGCAGCATTGGCGGGACTTTTGGTATTGGGTGGGGCTTTTGGTTGAAGAGGCACGCCAAATGTGGTATGATAGGGCATATCACATGATAATCGGAGGTCCCTATGATCCCATCTGAGATAGAAAGACTGCTGCCTAAGGTGCAAAAGCCGGCTCGTTACTGCGGCGGCGAGATCAATACCATTATAAAGGATAAAAGCAAAGTGACTACCCGTGTGGCATTTTGCTTCCCCGATCTGTACGAGGTGGGCATGAGCCACCTGGGTATGAAGCTCTTTTATTCTGCCTTTAATAAGCGGGAGGAGATCTGGTGCGAACGGGTCTTTGCCCCGGCGGAGGATATGCGCAGTCTGCTGCTGGAAAATAACATGAAGCTGTATGGGTTGGAAAGCTTTGACCCATTAGATGAGTTCGATGTCATCATGTTTACCCTGCAATATGAACTGTGCTATACCGGTGTACTGGATATGCTGTACCTTTCCGGTATTCCGCTGCGGCAGAAGGACCGCAAGGGCCTGGAGCACCTGGTGATGGGCGGCGGTCCCTGCGCCTGCAACCCGGAACCAATAGCGGATTTCTTCGACCTTTTTTTCCTGGGAGAGGGCGAGAAGGTCGATCTGGAGGTGCTGGATCTTTTAGGCATCGCCAAAAAGGAAGGCTGGAGTAGAGAAGAATTTCTGCAAAAGGCAGCACAGATCGAGGGGGTATATGTTCCCTCTCTCTATGATATCACCTACAATGAGGACGGCACTGTGGCGGCGATCACACCAAAAAACGGCGCTCCCGCGACCATCAAAAAGCGCATTATGCCGGATTTTGATCAGGCTGATTTCCCCGAAAACTTTGTGGTACCGTTTATCGATGTAGTGCATGACCGCGCTGTGACGGAGGTTCTTCGTGGCTGTATTCGCGGGTGCCGTTTTTGCCAAGCGGGTTATATTTACCGCCCCTATCGCGAACGCAGTGTCGATGTGATCAACCGTCAGGCTTATGATCTGTGCCATAACTGCGGCTATGATGAGGTTTCGCTTTCTTCGCTTTCTACCAGTGATCACAGCCACCTTGCCGACCTAATGGAAAAGATGCTGGTGTGGGCGGAACCGGAGCATGTCGATCTTTCGCTGCCCTCGCTGCGCATTGATAGCATGACTCCGCATTTGCTGGAACTGGTGCAGCGGGTGCGCAAAAGCGGTCTGACCTTTGCCCCGGAGGCGGGGAGCCAGCGCCTGCGGGATGCTATCAATAAAAATATTACCGAGCAGGAAGTGCTGGATACCTGCCGTATGAGCTTTGAAAGCGGCTATACGGCGGTCAAGCTCTATTTTATGATGGGCCTGCCCACCGAAACCGAGGAAGATGTCAAGGCCATCATAGAGCTGGCGCAAAAGGTAGTGGATCTCTTCTACAGCCTGCCCAATAGGCCGAAGGGCAAGGGCGTCACCGTCAATATCAGTGTGGCATGCTTTGTGCCGAAGCCCTTTACCCCGTTTGAATTTGAGCCGCAGGATACCCCTGAGCAGTTCGTGGCCAAACAGAAGCTGCTTTTGGAGACGGTTTCCAGCCGGAAGATCTCCATCAGCTACCACGATAGCGGGACAAGCCGCATTGAGGCAATTCTGGCACGCGGGGACCGCCGCCTGGCCGATGTGGTGGAAGCGGTATGGCAGGAGGGCGGCCGCTTGGAGGGCTGGGAAGATCACTTCTCCCCGGCACGCTGGTACGCGGCCATGGAGCAGGCAGGGCTTTCACCCGATTTTTATGCCACCCGCAAGAGGGAGTACGATGAGCTGATGCCGTGGGATCACCTGGATTACTTTGTGTCCAAGGAGTTTTTGATCCGGGAGAACCGGCTGACCCACGAAAGCAAAACGACCCCCAACTGCCGGGAACGCTGCAGCGGCTGCGGGGTCAGCAAAGAATTGAATGAGAAAGGGGTGACCTGCAGTGAAAACTGTCCGTGTATTCTTCGCTAAGGAGGGACGGCTGAAGTACATTTCCCACCTGGATGTGACGCGCTGTCTGGCGCGGGTATTCAAACGCAGCAGGCTGCCTATTTGGTATACGCAGGGCTTCAATCCCCATGCCTACTTAACCTTCGCGCTGCCGCTGCCGCTGGGGGTGGAAAGCTGCTGCGAATCCTTTGACTTCCGTCTGACCGAAGAAGTAAGCTGCGAGGAAGTAACAGACCGTTTGAATGCGGTGCTGCCCGATGATCTGCGGGTATTGCGCGCGGCGGCTCCGGTCATGGAACCGAGCGCGATCTGCTGGGCGGATTACCGACTGACCTTCCGGGATGATGATTCCGCGGCGGAGGAAGCATTCGATCGCCTGCTGGCAGCAGAGTACCTGATGGTTACCAAGAAAACCAAAAAAGGCGACCAGCAGATCGACCTAAAAGAAAAGATGACTGTGTTGCATACCGACAAAAAGCCGGGGGAGATGGTATTGTCTGTCCGTCTGCCGGCAGGCGGTACGGTAAACTGGAGCCCTATGCTGGTGACCGGTGCCTATAATGAGCTGCTGAGCCGGGAGCCCTATTGGACCGGGCTGGAGCGCACTGCGATACTCACCGAAGATTTTTCAGATTTCTGTTAAGTTTTGCTTGCATTCGTACTTGCATTGTGTTATTATAATACGGCATGAGAACTGCGATCGGCCCATCCGGCGCAGGTTTTGATGTTGGCCGCAGGGCCAAACATTAAACTGAACAGTCCGCTGCCCGGCCAATGGAGCCCAGAGGTAAGAATGTTTGGATATTTTAAGGAGGATAAAATCCATGGACGCACTGAAACTGATGTCCGAGAGCTGCCTGAAGAAGGATCTGCCTGTTGTTAATGTCGGTGATACCGTACGCGTACAGGTTCGCATTCAGGAAGGTAACCGTGAGCGTCTGCAGGCCTTTGAGGGCACTGTAATCGCCAAGAAGCACGGTGGTATCGCTGAGACCTTTACCGTTCGCCGCCTTTCTCACGGCTGCGGTGTCGAGAGAGTTTTCCCCATCCACAGCCCGAAGGTAGCCAGCGTTGAACTGGTTCGCAAGGGTCGTGTACGCCGCGGCAAGCTGTATTATCTGCGCGGCAGAGTGGGCAAGGCTGCCAAGGTCAAAGAAGTACTGGGCTAATTTTTCCACAAAAGGCGAGAGGACACTGTATGGTTGTCCTCTTTTGCTTTTATATAGGGGAATTGCCAAAGAAAGAATGGGAGAAGAAATATGTCAGAAACAATGTCAGTCCAGTGGTTCCCTGGGCACATGGCAAAAACCCGCCGCATTATGGCCAGCAACCTAAAGCTGGTGGATATTGTGGTGGAGCTTTGTGACGCACGTATCCCGCAAAGCAGCCGGAACCCGGAAATAGATAAAATAGTGGGCAAAAAGCCCCGCCTGATGCTGCTGAACAAGGCGGACTGCGCCGATTCCGCCGCCACCGAACAGTGGCTGACCTATTACCGCAAAAAAGGAATCCCGGCCATGGCCTGTGATTGCCGCAGCGGCCGCGGGGTAAAGAATGTGCTGCCCGCCGTACGGGAGGTGCTGGCGGATAAAATAGCCGCCTGGAATGAAAAGGGCATGGTGGGCCGTCCCATCCGTATGATGATCGTCGGCATCCCGAATGTGGGCAAGTCCTCGCTCATTAACCGGCTTTCCGGTACCCGCAGCGCCAAGGTGGAGGACCGCCCTGGCGTGACACGCGGGAAGCAGTGGGTCTCGCTGGAGGACGGTGTGGAACTTTTGGATATGCCGGGTGTATTGTGGCCGAAGTTTGAAGATAAGGTGGCGGGTGAGCGGCTGGCCTTTATCGGTTCGGTCAAGGATCAGATCCTGGATATCGAGTACCTGGCCATGCGCCTTTTGGATACCCTGCGTCCCACCTACACTGCGGCACTGGCGGAACGCTATAAGCTGGATGCCGAAGCCATCGCCGAAATGGAAAGCTACGAGCTACTGGAGCGCATCGCCCGCAAGCGGGGGATGCTCATTTCCGGCGGGGAAGCGAACACCGAGCGTGCCGCCATCATGCTGTTGGATGAGTTCCGCAGTGCGGCAATGGGCCGCATCACGCTGGAGAGGATACCGCAATGACCGATAACCGTTTTTTGTGGGAATACGATGAAGCCCTGGGCTTCGATGGCCTGTGCGGCATTGATGAGGTGGGGCGTGGCCCTTTGGCCGGGCCGGTATGCGCGGCCTGTGTGGTGCTGCCCCGCGGGCTGGAGTTGCCCGCTCTCAATGACTCCAAAAAGATGACCGAAAAGCGCAGGGAGGAAACCCATGCGCTGCTGACCGGCTGCCCGGAGGTCTTCTACGGCATCGGTTTTGCCACCCAACAGGAGATCGACGACATCAACATTTTGCAGGCGACTTTTTTGGCCATGCACCGTGCCTATGGGGAACTGCTGCAAAAGCTGCCGGAGGAAAAACGCCCCCGCTTGGCGCTGGTGGATGGCAACCGGGATCCCGGCTTGCCGCTGCCCACACAGCTGGTGGTCAAGGGCGACGGCATCAGTGCACACATCGCGGCGGCCTCTGTCCTTGCCAAGGTGACCCGTGACCACCTGATGACCGAATATGCAAGGGAGTACCCAGGCTACGGTTGGGAAAAGAACAAGGGCTACGGCTCCAAGGAGCACTATGCGGGCATCGCTCAATACGGCATTACCCCGCTGCACCGCAAGAGTTTCCTGAAAAACCTGACGGAGAAGCACCATGACGGATAAAAAGAAATTAGGCGACCGCGGGGAGGACTACACCGCACGGTATCTGGAAAAGCAGGGCTTTCATATTGTGGAGAGGAACTGGCACAGCCGCTATGGGGAAATTGATATTATAGCGGAAAATGAGGAGTATCTGCTCTTTGTGGAGGTAAAGACCCGGAGAGCAGGCAGCATGGTGCCAGGGGAAGCTGCTGTTACCGCACAGAAGCAGCAAAAGCTGCGGTTCACGGCGGAAAGCTACCTGTTGGAACATCCCACCGATCGCCAGCCACGATTTGATGTAGCGGCGTTAATCGTTGAAGGCGACAAGCTGTTGGACTTTACATACTACAAATCCGCTTTTTAATGAGGAGAATCGATGAATTTCTTTGATCTGCACTGCGATACCGCTACCGAAGCCATGAAGATCCGTGCCGGACTGCGTGGAAGCGGCCTGCAGCTGGATTTGGACCGGTGGCAGGGCGGCAGCCTGTGCCAAAGCTATGCGGTATTCATTCCGGATACCCTGCGTGGGGAACCGGCGTGGCAGTATTTTGTGCGGTGCAGTACTTACTGGAAAGAGAAAATAGCTGAAACAGGGAAGATGACCCTGCTGGACCACCTGGCGGAAGCCGAGAGCTGTTGGAAAAAGGGCGGGAATGCCTGCTTCCTTGCGGTGGAAGGCGGAGCAGTGCTGGCTGGCCGGCTGGAGCATGTGCAGGCCCTTGCCGGACACGGGGTACGGATGTTGACTCTGACCTGGAACGGGGAAAACGAGCTGGCCGGCGGTGCCGCTGTGACTGGCGGATTGAAGCCCTTTGGCCGGGAAGCACTGCGGCGAATGGAAGATAATAATATCGTTGCGGATGTTTCGCACCTGAACGATGAGAGCTTTTGGAATGTGATAAAGGCGGCACGGCGGCCGGTGATTGCTACGCACAGCAACAGCCGCCTGCTATGTAATGTGCCCCGCAACCTGACCGACGATCAGTTCGGCGGCATTGCGGAGCGCGGGGGACTGGTGGGGCTGAATTTCTACACCGGTTTCCTGCGGGAGGATAGGGAACACGCCTGCATGGAGGACATTCTGCGGCACGCCGAGCATTTTCTCAATTTGGGTGGGGAAGATGTTTTGGCCCTTGGCTCCGATTTTGATGGTGCCGATATGCCCCATGACCTGCCGGATTGCGGTGCGCTGCCCCAGCTGGCACAACGGCTGCGGGAAGCATTCGGGTTCACATTAACAGAGAAAATATGTTACAAAAACGCACTTGATTTTTGGCGGCGATATGATGCAAAATAATACCGTGCAGAGCACATGGCTCTGCACGGCGGCTGTGGTAGATCGAATCAGCCCTTGCGGTAGGTATCGCAGGCGGCGTCATCAGCGTGGTCGCATGCCACGGTAATGCTTTCGGCGGTGCAGTGGCAGGCCTTATCGTTGTGAACACAGTCTTTCACATCGCATTTGATACCGGGAATGCAGCTGCAATCGGTAGGACGGCTAAAATCGCTCATAATACATATTCTCCTTTATGGTTAGTTCCCTTGGGCGGGACAGCAGTATTATGGGCGCAAACGACTTTGAATATTCGGGGAACGGGAGGCGGGCTATGTCCATTTTTGCCATCGGCGATCCACATCTTTCGCTGGGCTGCAATAAGGAAATGAATATCTTTGCTGGCTGGCATGACTATGTGCAGCGGCTGGAGCAGAACTGGCGGGAGTGGATCAGTTCGGAGGACACCGTGATATTGGCGGGAGATATCTCCTGGGCCATGAATATAGAGGATACTTTGGACGATTTTACCTTTCTTCATCGCCTGCCGGGGGAAAAGTACCTGATGAAGGGCAATCACGATTACTGGTGGACCACCCTTTCCTCCATGCAGCGCTTTTTGAATAAGAATGGATTAAATACCCTGCATTTTCTCCATAATAACGCGGTGACGGTGGAGGGCGTTTCTCTCTGCGGCAGCCGTGGCTGGATGTTTGAGGAAGGGGAGCGAGCCGAGGGCAGCATCACCGCCCGGGAGCTGGGCCGTATCCGGCGCTCTTTGGCGGCCGCCCCGCCGGAAAATGAGAAGATCCTGTTCCTGCATTATCCGCCGATCTTTGGCCAACAGGTCATCCCGGAGTTCTTCGATGCTATGAAAGAATACGGCGTCAAGCAGTGCTTTTACGGCCATTTGCACGGCGGAGCCATCCCATTGGCCTACCAGGGGGAATTTTTTGGAGTGGATTGCCGGTTGATCTCGGCAGATTATCTTAAATTTTGCCCCATAAAGATACGATAATTACCGAAAAACAGTGGCAATTTAGTTTGCTATGTGCTATAATCAATAAGATTTACTGGAATCTAAAATTTTGCTGGAGGACATCATAAATGAAACTGAACGAAACCCAAAAAGTGGACACCAACCTGTACGAACTGAATATCACCGTGGATGGCGAGCAGTATGCTAAGGCGCTGGATGCTTCTTTCAAGAAGAACGCTGCCAAGCTCAATATCCCTGGTTTCCGTAAGGGCAAGGCTCCCAAGAGCATCGTTTACAAGATGGTAGGCGAGAGCTATTTCTACGAGGATGCCATCAATTCCAGCTACGGCGAAGCCTACGAGGAGGCCCTCAAGGAGTCCGGCCTGGAGGCGGTCGCTTATCCAGAAGTGGAGCTGAAGGATGTTGACGGCACCCATTATACCTTTGTCGCCAAGGTTACTGTTAAGCCTGAGGTTACCCTGGGCGAGTACAAGGGCCTGAAGGCCGAGCGCGAGAGCGACAAAGTGTCCGATGCCGATGTAGAGACCGAGCTGAACGCCATGGCTGATCGCAATGCCCGTATGGGCGAAGCCCCCGAGGGCGCTAAGGCCGAGATGGGCGATACCGCCGTAATCGATTACGAAGGCTTTGTCGGCGACGTTGCTTTTGAGGGCGGTAAGGGCGAGGACCACCCCCTGTCCCTTGGCTCCGGCCAGTTTATCCCCGGCTTTGAGGAGGGTGTAGTCGGCCATAAGGTCGGCGAGAGCTTTGATGTCAATGTAACCTTCCCCACCGAGTACCACAGCGAAGAGCTGGCTGGTAAGGACGCCACCTTCAAAGTAACCATCAAGGAGCTCAAGCGCAAGGAGCTGCCCACCCTGGACGACGAGTTCGCCAAGGATGTCAGCGAGTTTGATACCCTGGAAGAGCTGAAGAAGGATCTGACCGAAAAGATGGCCGCTGAAAAGAAGGACCAGGCCGACAGCAAGATGGAAAACGATCTGCTGGAGCAGGCCGTCAAGAACATGACCGTGGAGATCCCCACTGTGATGTTTGAAAACAAGGCCCAGGATATGGTCGAAGAGTTCGGCTACCGTCTGCAGACCCAGGGCATGAACATGGATATGTATATGAAGTACACCGGTACCACCCCCGAGGCACTGACCGCTCAGTTTATGCCCCAGGCCGAGGCCCAGGTGCGTACCACCCTGCTGCTGGAGAAGATCGCTGAGGTGGAGAATATCGAGATCACAGAAGAAGATATTAACGGCGAGTACGACCGTATGGTCAAGGATTACGGCATGGAACTCGATAAGGTCAAGTCCATCGTTCCCGTAGAGGAGATCAAGCGTCAGCTCACCATCCAAAAGGCCGCCAAGGTTATCACCGATAGCGCCGTAGTGACCCAGCTGTAATCTCCTTTGGCAAATTCCCAGTGCTACATACCATAAACGGAGGTGTATGAAAAAATGAGTTTGGTACCAATGGTAATAGAACAGACCAACCGCGGGGAGCGCAGTTATGATATCTTTTCCCGCCTGCTCAATGACCGCATCGTTATGCTCTGTGAGGAGGTAAACGATGCCACAGCCAGTCTGGTGGTAGCGCAGCTTTTGTTCCTGGAGGGCCAGGATCCCGAAAAGGATATCCACCTGTATATCAATAGTCCCGGCGGTTCCATTTCCGCCGGTATGGCAATCTATGATACCATGCAGTATATCAAATGCGATGTTTCCACCATCTGCATTGGTATGGCGGCTTCCATGGGCGCGTTCCTGCTGTGCGCAGGCGCCCCCGGCAAGCGCCTGGCGCTGCCCAATAGCGAGATCATGATCCACCAGCCGCTGCTGGGTGGGCTGCAGGGTCAGGCCACCGATATCAAGATCCATGCTGACCGCATCATCAAGATCAAGGAAAATCTGAACCGCATTATGGCGGAGCGCTGCCATAAGCCGCTGGAGCAGGTGATGCAGGATACCGAGCGGGATAACTTCATGTCCGCCCAGGAAGCCTGTGACTATGGCCTGATCGACCGTGTCATTGCCCACAGAGAATAAAAGGAGTCCATAATAGCATGGCAAACGATGAGAACAAAAAAATGATGCGCTGCTCCTTTTGCGGCAAACCGCAGGATCGGGTAGCGCGTCTGATCGCCGGCCCGGGTGTATGCATCTGTAATGAATGTGTAGAGATCTGCCGTGCGGTGCTGGAGGATGAGGAGGTTCCGGCCCCCCGGCCCGTAAGAAACGAGCCGCAGGGGGAGGAGCTGAATGTCCCCCGGCCCAAGGAGATCAAAGCTTTCCTGGATGAGTATGTCATCGGGCAGGATGCCGCCAAGCGCGCGCTTTCGGTGGCGGTATATAATCACTATAAGCGTATCTGCTGCGGCGATGGCGATGATGTAGAGCTCGGAAAGAGCAACATTCTGCTGCTGGGTCCCACCGGTGTGGGCAAAACCATGCTGGCGCAGACTCTAGCCAAGGTGCTGGGTGTCCCCTTTGCCATTGCGGATGCCACCACCCTGACCGAAGCCGGTTATGTTGGCGAGGATGTGGAAAACATCCTGCTGCGCCTTTTGCAGGCTGCGGATTTCGATGTGGCCCGGGCCGAGCGCGGCATTATCTACATTGATGAGATCGACAAGATCGCCCGCAAGAGCGAAAATCCCTCCATCACCCGCGATGTCAGCGGCGAGGGCGTTCAGCAGGCACTGCTTAAGATCCTGGAAGGAACCATCTCCAATGTTCCCCCGCAGGGCGGACGCAAGCACCCCCAGCAGGAGTTCATCCAGGTGGATACCTCCAATATTCTGTTCATTTGCGGCGGCGCGTTCGATGGTCTGGAAAAGATCATCAGCCACCGTACCGATAAGTCCTCCCTTGGCTTCGGCGGCACGGTAAAATCCAAAGCCGAGGTGGAAGAGCAGGGCATTTACCGCCAGGTGGAGCCCCATGACCTGGTTAAATACGGCCTGATCCCCGAGTTAGTGGGCCGTATTCCGGTCATCGCTTCGCTGGATGCGTTGGATGAGGAAGCGCTGGTTCGTATCCTGCGGGAGCCTAAAAACGCCCTCATCAAGCAATACAAAAAGCTGTTTGAGATGGATAATATCCAAATCGATTTCGAAGAGGATGCGCTGCGTGCTATCGCCAAAAAGGCGATCGAGCGTAAAACCGGTGCGCGTGGTCTGCGCGGCATCATGGAAGAGCTTTTGGGCAATCTGATGTTTGAAGCGCCTTCCGATGGCACCGTGGCCCATATCGTCATCACGGCGGATATGGTAAACGGTTTGGGGGATGCCATGATCATGCGTGACCCCATGAAGCAGCCCACCCGCCTGCAGCTGCGTCTGCCCGGCACACCGGCACAGAAGCGCCGCCGCGGTGCTGTTTCTTAAATAACATCCGGCTGCATATCCTTGCCCGTGGGGCAGGGAAATGCACCCATGGGATATGACATGAATCGGGGGCTGTACGGGGTCGCGTGATCCCATACCGTCCCTTTATTCAATCGTAACCCTACTTTTATGACCATAGTGAAGGGAGGCAAAAGCTATGGAGAAAAACACAAAAAATACTGAGGTGAAGCCGGTTCGGGTACCGGTATTGGCGCTGCGCGGGCTGGTTCTGTTCCCGCATATGGTGCTGCACTTTGATGTAGGCCGGGAAAAATCGCTGCACGCTTTGAACATGGCGATGAACGGTGACCGCAAGATTTTCCTAGTGGCCCAGATCGATCAAAATGAAGAAAATCCGTCGATGGACGGTTTGTATAAAGTAGGCACAGTGGCGGAGATCCGTCAAATCGTGCGTTCGCAGGGAGAATCACTGCGTGTATTGGTGGAAGGCTGCTACCGCGGCAAGCTCATCGATATGTTCGAGGAAGACCACACCTCGGTCGGTGAGATCCTGCCGTATCCCGCGGCCGGCCGCATTGCGGGCCGCCCCTTCAGCGATGCGCTGGTTCGCACTGTCAAGGACCTCTTCGATGAGTATATCAGCCTGGCGCCCCGGATGCCAAAAGAGATCGTGGATAATATCCTCGATTGTGATGATCCGGCGCTCATTGCGGAATACATAGCGGGGAACATCCCCTTTGAGGTACAGGATAAGCAGCGTCTGCTGGAGCAGAACAGTGCCCGCCGCCGGCTGGAGATCATCGCCCAGCTGCTGGAATCCGAAAATGAGATTTTGGCGCTGGAGGCCGATATTCAGGATCGTGTCAAAGAGGCCATGGACAAAAACCAGCGGGACTACTACCTGCGGGAACAGCTCCGTGTCATCAATGAAGAGCTGGGCGAAGGCGATATGGGCTTCGAGGAGCCGGATGAATTCCGGGAAAAGATCCGCGCCCTGTTGACCACCGATGAAAACAAGGAAAAGCTGCTGAAAGAGGTCAGCCATCTGGAAAAAATGCCCCCTAATTCGCAGGAAGCGGCGGTCATTCGCGGCTATCTGGAAACCTGCCTAGAGCTGCCCTGGGGCTGCTATACCAAAGATGTGATAGACCTCAAAAAGGCCGCCAAGCTCCTCGATAAGGAGCACTACGGCCTCAAGAAGATCAAGGAGCGTGTACTGGAAGCGCTGGCTGTTCGGGCGCTGGCGCCGGATATCAATGGCCAGATCCTCTGCTTTGTGGGTCCTCCCGGCGTGGGCAAAACCTCCATCGTACGCAGCATCGCGCAGACGATGGGACGCCGCTATGCTCGTATCGCGTTGGGCGGTATCAAAGATGAATCCGAGATCCGCGGTCATCGGAAAACTTATGTAGGCAGTATGCCCGGTCGTATCATCAATGCCATCAAGCAGGCCGGCAGCGCCAATCCCGTGCTGCTGCTGGATGAGGTAGATAAGCTCAGCAATGATTACCGCGGCGATCCTTCCTCCGCCTTGTTGGAGGTACTGGATTCCGAACAGAACTGCACCTTCCGGGATCATTATATCGAGATGCCGTTCGACCTTTCCCATGTGTTCTTCATCGCCACGGCCAATGACCGCAGTGCCATTCCGCCCGCCCTGCTGGACCGCATGGAGGTCATCGAGCTGCCAAGCTACACCCGGGAAGAAAAGTTCCAAATCGCCAAACGCCATCTGCTGCCCAAGCAGCGGGAACGCCACGGCCTTTCCGTCGGGCAGATTGCCGTGACCGATGGCGCCATCTATGATATCATCGATCACTATACCCGGGAAGCCGGCGTGCGTACCCTGGAGCGCCGTCTGGCCGCCCTTTGCCGCAAGGTCGCTGCCAAGGTGGTATCCGGCGAAGCCACCGAAAAGGTTACCATTAAGGCCGCTGACCTGCCCGATTACCTGGGCCCCCGCTACATCACCGAGGATATCGTCCCCAAGGAGGACAGCATCGGCCTTGTCAATGGGTTGGCCTGGACTGCCGTGGGCGGCGAGCTCCTCCAGGTGGAAACCGCGGTCGTCCCCGGTACCGGCAAAACCATCACCACCGGCTCGCTGGGCAATGTGATGAAGGAATCGGTAACGGCTGCCATCACCTACATCCGTTCTGTCGCGGAGCATTACGAGATCGAAAACACCTTCTACAAGGATAAGGATATCCACATCCATTTCCCGGAGGGCGCGGTCCCCAAGGATGGCCCCTCCGCCGGTATCACCACCTGCACGGCACTCATTTCGGCACTGGGCAACATCCCCGTTCGGCACGATGTCGCTATGACCGGCGAGATCACGCTGCGGGGCCGGGTACTGGCCATCGGCGGTCTGCGGGAAAAGAGCATGGCAGCCTACAAAAACGGCATCAAGACCGTCATTATCCCGGCCGCCAATGAACCGGACCTTGCCGAAATTGATGATGTCGTTAAAAAAGCCATTCATTTTGTGCCGGTCCACACCATGGAAGAGGTGCTGGAACAGGCACTGGTACAGCTGCCCAGCAGTGTCAAAAAGCGCGGCTATCACGCCGCGGCCACCGAGCACAAGGAAGCATCCTCGGCGGTGCTGTGCCGTTGAGTAAAAGAAAGGGAGGACGCCAACATGAATTTTCATCTGGTGAAGTTTGAGATGAGCTGCGGCCTGGCTAACCAGCTGCCGCAAAGCACTCTGCCGGAGGTCGTCTTTGCGGGGCGCAGCAATGTGGGCAAGTCCTCCCTTATCAATAAGATCTTCAACCAAAAGCAGCTGGCGCGTGTCAGCGCCACCCCCGGCAAAACCGCCACCATCAACTTTTTCCGCTGTGGCGATGTTGTCCGCTTTGCAGATCTGCCCGGCTACGGTTATGCCAAGGTCAGCGATAGCGAACGCCGCCGCTGGTCCGGCCTCATCGAGGGCTACTTTCATCAGGACCGGGACATTCGGCTGGTCTTGTCCCTTTTGGATATCCGCCATGCCCCTAGTGCCGATGACCTCACCATGCTGGATTTCCTCATTGATAGCGAACTGCCCTTTGCGGTGGTACTTACCAAGACCGATAAGCTGACCAATAATCAGCTTCGGACCCGGCTGGAGGAGATCCGTACCGAGATCCCCTGCGGCGATCAAGTCACGCTGTTCCCGGTGTCCTCCATGAACGGAAAGGGGATAGAGGAGCTGCGGCAGACCATCGAAAGCGTAGTGGAAAGCGAATAACCTTTACCCATAAGAATTTCAGGCGAAACCAGGTGTTTCGCCTGTTTTCTTTTGCAAATACGGTTGACTTTTGCCAGATAGTGATTATAATAAACAGGTATGCCAAAGTAAGAAAAGTGGGAAAAGTGGGAAGAAAGGAGCGCCGCTATGCCAAAGGGAAAGCACATTCTCAGCGGTATGCCAAAGGGCAAGCATGTGTTTGGCACGGTCAAAATCGGCGATAAAGGCCAGATCGTGATCCCCAAGGAAGCCCGGCAGGTTTTTGGACTCAGCCCCGGGGATAGCTTGCTGGTGTTGGGCGATGAGGAAAACGGCATTGTTCTGGCCCGGGCCGAGGTGCTGAATCATGTCGCCATGGAGATACTGGGCAAAGTCAATTCGCCCCAAAAGGATGAAAGAGAATAAGGAGTAACAACAATGGATACACAGAAGATTTATCATGAAATGGGCATCAGCAGTGCGGTGCTGGCGTTTTGCTGCTCTGCGGAAGAGGAGCTCAAGCCCCGCTTTGCCGCGATCGATGCCATCGCGGAATACAACCAGGCCAAGGTCGTGGCCGCCATGCAGAAAAACCGTGTCAGCGCGGAGTGCTTTGCGGCCTCCACCGGCTATGGCTATAATGATATCGGCCGTGAAGCGCTGGAAAAAGTCTATGCCGATACCTTCCACACCGAAGCCGCATTGGTTCGCCCGCAGATCACCTGCGGCACCCATGCGCTGGCGCTGGCGCTGGCCGCCAATCTTCGCCCCGGCGATGAGCTTTACTCTCCGGTCGGCCGTCCCTACGATACTCTCGAGGAAGTCATCGGCATCCGCCCCTGCAAGGGCTCACTGGCCGAGTTCGGCATCACCTACCGGGAGACCGAACTGCTGCCGGATGGCACCTTCGATTATGAAAATATCCGTAAATCAATCAACGAAAAAACCAAGCTGGTCACCATCCAGCGCTCCAAGGGCTATGCCACCCGCCCCACCTTCTCGGTCCAGCAGATCGGCGAGCTGATCTGCTTTGTCAAGGAACTCAAGCCCGGCGTCATCTGCATGGTGGATAATTGCTACGGCGAGTTCACCGAGATCATCGAACCCAGCGATGTCGGCGCCGATATGATCGTCGGTTCCCTCATCAAAAATCCCGGCGGCGGCCTGGCTCCCACCGGCGGCTATATCTGCGGCACCCAGGAGTGCGTCGATCAGTGCGCCTACCGCCTGACTGCCCCCGGCCTGGGCGCGGAGCTGGGCGCCACCCTTGGACTGATGCAGTCCTTCTTCCAGGGCTTCTTCCTGGCGCCCACCGTCACCGCCTCCGCAGTAAAGGGAGCGATCTTCGCCGCTGGTGTGTACGAAAAGCTTGGCTACCGCTGCGTGCCTTCCTCCGCCGAGACTCGTCACGATATCATCCAGGCCATCGAGCTGCGCAGCAAGGAGGCCATGGTTGCCTTCTGTAAGGGCGTGCAGAGCGCTGCCCCGGTGGATAGCTATGTCACCCCGGAGCCGTACCCCATGCCCGGCTACGATTCCGAGGTCATCATGGCTGCTGGCGCCTTTGTGCAGGGTTCCTCCATCGAACTTTCCGCCGATGGTCCCATCCGTGAGCCGTATGCCATCTATTATCAGGGCGGCCTTACCTGGGCACATGCCAAATTGGGCATTCTTATGTCGCTGCAAAAAATGTGTGATGCCGGTCTGATCACCCTGCCGGAAGCATAATGGAGGAGAAACTATGAAACAAAAACTGAAAAACCTTTGGAACTACTTTACCACCTACGAAAAGATTTGGTTCATCAGCATCACGGTGCTGGCCTTTGTGTTCGCTATCATCTTCCCGGAGGAGGACTTCGGCGGTGTCAACGGCAAGGTCATCATGGCGCTGTATTTGCTGGATATTTTCCTCAATATTACCTGTGAGCTGCTCATTTCCAAGCAGAGCAAGTGGAATTTCATTGTTTCACTGGGCGTGGAGATCACCGAGATCCTTATCTGCGTGGTGCTTTCCTACCGCTTCGCCACTATGGCCACCACGCTGTTCTTCTGGATCCCCATTGATATCATCAGCTTTATCAATTGGAACCGTCACAAGGACCGGGAGCAGGAAGAACTCACCGAGGTCCGCCGCCTGACGGGAAAGCAGGAGGTTCTTGTACTCACCGGCATTGTTCTGTGGACGGTGGTGGTAGGCTATTTCCTCACCACGCTGGAGATCGAGGGCCTGCTTTCCTCCACGCCTACACTGGAAACCATCGTCTGCTACCTGGATGCCTGCGCCAGTGCGGTCGGCATCGCCAATGGTGTGTTCATCCTGCTGCGTTACCGTGAACAGTGGATCGCCTGGTATATCTGCGCCCTGCTGGAGGCTGCCATCAATATCATCTCCGGCCAGTGGGTGCTGCTGGTGCTCAAGGCGGGCTACCTCACCAATACCACCTACGGCTACATCAAGTGGACGCAGTACATCAAGGCCCACCCCAAACAGCCTGCGGCACTGGAACCGGACCGGGCCGATAACCTTGTTTAAGTTTTTTCCTATCTATACGCGTACGCGCGCTACATACGCGTGCGTGTGCGCGCATAATATAGGGTCACACGGTTGTGCATGGGTTGTATGCGCTTAGCGCGCCTAAGACAAGGTTGGTTTTTTCATCACAGCCGGAAAAAAATTTCACCCCCGTTTTTCCCTTGGGAAAGGCGGGGGATCATTCTGTCAAAAATTTTTTTCAGAAAAGGGCTTGACATTTCCCAAAAAATTTGTACGATAGAACATACTTGCGAAAAAAAGAGGAGGAAATTATGCGAAATAAGCTCTTTGGGAGCCGGGAGTTCTACCATCGGGTGCTGGCTATCAGTGTGCCGATCATGGTGCAGAACGCAATTACAAATTTTGTAAGCCTACTGGATAATGTTATGATCGGCCGGGTAGGCACTGTGGAAATGTCCGGTGTAGCCATTGCCAATCAGCTGCTGTTTGTTTTTAATATGCTGGTTTTCGGCGCCATAGCCGGTGCCGGCATTTTCGGTGCGCAGTTTTTTGGCAACCGGGATATGGACGGTGTCCGCCATACCCTCCGCTTTAAGCTCATGATCTGTCTGGTTTTGGCCGCAGCCTGCATCGGTATCTTTACCGCCTTCGGCCCCCAGCTCATCAATCTCTACCTGAAAGGCGAGGGCGCCGTGGAAGATGCCGAAGCCTCCCTGCACTATGGCTTGCAGTACATCAAGGTGATGTACATCGGGATGCTGCCCTATGCCATTACACAGGCCTACGCGGGCACGCTGCGAGAAACTGGGGAAACCCTGCTGCCTATGAAAGCGGGCATTGTGGCGGTGCTGGTCAACCTTACCTTCAACTATATCTTGATTTTTGGCCACTTTGGGGCCCCGCGCATGGGGGTAGTGGGTGCTGCCATTGCTACCGTGCTTTCCCGCTTTGTGGAACTGGCCATAGTAGTAAGCTGGGCCCACCGGCACGCCGTGCGGTTCCCGTATATTACTGGGCTGTACCGTTCGCTGCATATTCCCGGCCGCCTGTTCCGGGATATTCTGCGGAGAGGGACCCCCCTGCTGGTGAATGAGGGCCTGTGGGCCGCCGGTATGGCCATGTTGAATCAGTGCTACTCCCTGCGGAGCCTGGATGTGGTAGCGGCCACCAACATAAGCAGCACCATATGGAACCTGTTTGCCTGCGTTTACCTGGCGCTGGGCAGTGCCATCAGCATTATGGTGGGGCAGGAGCTGGGTGCCGGGGACTTTGAGAAGGCAAAGGTGACAGCCCGGCAGACGACCGCCTTTTCGGTGGCGATTTCTATTGGCGTGGGGCTGCTGATGGCCTTTGTGGGGACCTACTTCCCGCTGATCTACCGCACCACCGACACCGTCCGGCATCTGGCCACCAATTTCATCCGCATCGGCGCCTGCCTGATGCCCTTTACCGCCATGACCAATGCCCTGTACTTTACCCTGCGGGCCGGCGGCAAAACGATGGTCACCTTCCTGTTCGACAGCGCTTTTGTGTGGCTGATCAATATTCCGGTGGCTTATGTGCTTAGCCGGTATACGGCCATGCCCATTCTGCTGCTGTATGCCTGCTGCCAAAGCCTGGAGATCATCAAGTGCATCATCGGCACCGTGATGGTGAAGAAGGGGATTTGGATCAATAACATCGTAGCGGATAAAAAGGGCGAGGTATAGCCCATAGTCTATGATTCCCCGGAGCAGAGATGCTCCGGGGAGTTTTTTCATTAGGGCGGATTTGATTTTCTTTTTACAAATGCGGCGTTTTGCTTTTTACACAGCGGCAGTAAGATGAAGACGCTGAAGGAAATAAAGAACATGAAAAAAAAGAAAGGAAACACGACTATGAAAAAGTACATTGCAATTCTTATGGCGATCGCCTGTGCCGCCGCCTTGCTGCTGACCGGCTGCGGACAGAACAATGATCCTCAGCCCGATCCTCAGCCCTCCGGGCTGACCGGCTCGGTTGCCACTGATGGCTCTACCTCGATGCAGAAGGTCATCAATACATTGGGCGAAGCCTTTATGAATGAAAACAATGGTATCACATTTACCTACAATCCCACCGGTTCCGGCTCCGGCATCAAGTCGGTACAGGAAGGCCGCTGCGATATCGGTCTTTCCAGCCGGGCGCTAAAGGCGGAGGAAAAGGAGGCCGGCCTGAAGGAGACCGTTCTAGCCTATGATGGCATCGCCATTATTGTAAACCCGGAGAACCCCGTAAGCGACCTGACCCTGGAGCAGATCGCCGATATCTACACCGGCAGGATCACCAACTGGAAGGATCTTGGTGGCAATGACGCCGAGATCGTTCTCATCGGCCGCGAGGCCGGCAGTGGCACCCGCGATGGATTTGAGACCATCACCGGCACCTCCGATGCCTGCCAGTATCGTCAGGAACTGACCTCCACCGGCGATGTTATCACCACTGTGGCCCAGAACCCCGATGCCATCGGTTATGCTTCTCTGGCTTCCATTAAGGACACCGTGAAGGCCCTTTCCGTTGGCGGTATAGTACCTACCGAGGACAGTGTAAAGGACGGCAGCTACGCCATCCAGCGCCCCTTTGTACTGGTGACCGTAGAGGGCAGGGCCCTAAGCGAGTGCGCACAAAAATTCTTTGAGTACATCACTTCTTCCGAGGCAGCGAGTCTGATCTCCGCTGCCGGGGCGGTAGCCGCCAACTAAAGTGTTTATGGAGAAGGACGGCGGCAATAGCGGCCGTCCTTTTCCGTGGAGGGAACAATGAAGAAAACCGGCGAGTTTATAGTCCATGTGATCTTCTTCCTGCTGGGGCTTATCACGGTGGGATGCGTGCTGCTGATCAGCGGGTACCTGGTGGTTTCCGGTATCCCGGCGATCCGGGAGATCGGGCTATGGAACTTTTTATTCGGGAAGGTGTGGGCTTCCACCGCGGCGGAACCCAAATTCGGCATTCTGCCGTTTATCCTGACCAGCGTATACGGTACGGCAGGGGCGATCCTGCTGGGGGTGCCGGTGGGCTTTTTGACGGCAGTGTACCTGGCCAAGCTGGCCCCGCCCAGGGTGAAAAGCATGATGCAATCGGCGGTGAGCTTGCTGGCGGGGATCCCTTCGGTGGTGTACGGTCTGGTGGGTATGATGGTACTGGTGCCGGGCATCCGGAAGGTATTCCATGTGCCGGATGGTGCGAGTCTTCTGGCGGCAATCATTGTGTTGGCGATTATGATACTGCCATCCATCATCAAGGTTACTGTCACGGCGCTGGAGGCGGTGCCCGCGGAATATGAGGATGCCTCCCTGGCGCTGGGGGCGACACCCATAGAAACATATTTCCGTGTATCGGTACCGGCGGCCAAAAGCGGCATAGCGGCTGCTGTGGTGCTGGGCGTGGGACGGGCCATTGGTGAAGCGATGGCGGTGATGATGGTTTCCGGCAACGCGACTAGCCGGATGCCGAGTCTATTTGAGAGCGTGCGCTTTTTGACCACGGCAGTGGCCAGCGAGATGTCCTATTCCTCCGGCTTGCAGCAGCAGGCGCTCTTTTCCATAGCGCTGGTGTTGTTCCTGTTTATCATGCTTATCAATGCCGGGCTGAACCTGCTGCTGAAGCGGAACAAGGAGGGCTGACAGAATGAAGCAACGACTGAGCGGTAAGCGGCGCGCCTATGCCACGACCATGAAGATCCTGATGGGGATAGCGGCGGGCATGACGGCGGCGCTGGTGCTATTTTTGATTATTTATGTACTGAGTAAAGGTTTGCCCAACTTGAGCTGGCAGCTGCTTTCCACCGCGCCCAGCTACCTGAGCGGGACTATCGGTATCTGGCCGGATATTCTGAATACCCTGTATATCGTGCTGGCGACCATTCTCATCGTGGTGCCGCTGGGTGTCGGGGCGGCAATCTACCTGACCGAATATGCCGCGGGGAGCCGTATAGTGGCGGTGATAGAATACGCTGCTGAAACACTTTCCGGTATTCCTTCTATTATTTACGGCTTGGTGGGAATGCTGTTTTTCTGCGAGTTCTTCGGGATGCAGACCTCCCTTATCGCGGGGGCCTTGACCCTTGTTATTATGAATCTTCCCACGGTGATGCGCACCACACAGGAGAGCTTGAAAACGGTGCCCCAGAGCTACCGGGAGGGCGCTTTCGGCCTGGGGGCAGGCAAGTGGCGGGTGATCCGTACCGTAGTGATGCCGGGCTGTGTGGATGGTGTTATCACCGGGTGTATTCTTTCGGTCGGGCGCATTTTGGGAGAATCGGCGGCGCTGCTTTTCACGGCAGGGTTTGGTCATGTGCTGAATGATTTCTTTACCGCAATTACAAAACCCGGTGCGACCTTAACCGTGGCGCTGTATTTCTATGCCAAGGAGGACGGCGAATTTGGGGTGGCCTTTGCCATTGCCTCGATTTTGATGGCGATGACGCTGTTGCTGAATATCGCGGCCGGAGTGGTGACAAAGCGCTTTGGAAGGGGGAAGAACAATGAGTGATATCATAAGTGTGCAGGACTTGAACCTGTGGTATGGGAACCAACAGGCGCTGCACCATATCAATATGGGGATACCGGAAAAGAGTATTACGGCCTTTATTGGGCCCTCCGGCTGCGGAAAATCCACCCTATTAAAAACGCTAAACCGCATGAACGACCTTGTAAAGGGAGTACGCATTACAGGCAATGTGTTCTATCTGGGGCAGGATATCCATGCGCCTGAGGTAGAGGTAAGCGAGCTGCGGCGGCAGATCGGCATGGTATTCCAGAAGCCGAATCCTTTTCCGATGAGCATATACGATAATGTGGCCTACGGCCCCCGGACTCATAGTATCCGCAAGAAAGCGGAGCTGGATGAGATCGTGGAGCGCTCGCTGCGGGATGCCGCCATATGGGACGAGGTAAAAGACCGCCTGCGGAAGAATGCCCTGGGGCTTTCCGGCGGGCAGCAGCAGCGGCTGTGCATTGCGCGGGCGCTGGCGGTGGAGCCGAATGTGCTGCTGATGGATGAACCGACCAGCGCGCTCGATCCCATTTCCACCTCCAAGATAGAGGAGCTGGCGATGGAGCTGAAGGAGAAATATACAATCGTTATTGTGACCCATAACATGCAGCAGGCGGTCCGTATTTCGGATCAGACGGCTTTCTTCCTGCTGGGTGAGCTGATCGAATACAGCAATACCGAGCAGTTGTTCTCTCAGCCCAAGGAGAAGAAGACCGAGGATTACATCACGGGGAGGTTCGGATAATGAGAAGTCACTTTGATGAACAGCTGGCCCAATTGAGCCGGGAACTGACCGAAATGGGCGCCCTGAGCGAGGAGGTCATTGCGCTTTCCGCCAAGGCCCTAACCGACGGCGACAAAGCGCTGGCCGCGCGTGTGGCGCCACTGGATGCCGAGATCGACCAGAAGGAGCGCGATATTGAGAGTCTATGTCTGAAATTACTGCTCCAGCAGCAGCCGGTTGCGCGGGACCTGCGGCAGATCTCCGCCGCGTTAAAGATGATCACCGACATGGAACGCATCGGCGATCAGGCGGAGGATATCGCGGAGATCATTACCTATATGGACTGTGAGTGCGCCAACAGCGCCCTGCTGCAGGAGATGGCGAAGGACACCATTAAGATGGTGACCGAAAGCGTGGATGCCTATGTGCGGCGGGATACCGAGCTGGCAAAGCTGGTCATCGCGGAGGACGATATAGTGGATGACTACTTTGCGAAGGTGAAAAAGGAGCTGATAGCGCAGATAGCGGAAAACCCGGCCGGCGGGGAGCAGACCCTGGATTTTTTGATGATCGCCAAGTACTTTGAACGGATCGGCGACCACGCGGTGAATATCGCGGAATGGGTTATTTTCTCGGTGACGGGAGTTCATAAAAACAGTGAGATTCCGTAAAAGATATCATTATAGACCGGCTGGTGCCTTGCAAAGGGGGTGTCGGCCGGTTTTTCTATTATGGATGTTGGTGCTGGGGGAGCCGACTGCTTTATTGTTTTTTGCGGCCAGATGTTACAATGTACCTAAGTGCGGCGTGGAGGAGCAAGAACATGAATGAGAAGATACTGGTTGTTGATGATGAGAGGGAACTGGCTGATCTGCTGGAGGTCTACCTGAAAAACGACGGCTATACCGTTTATAAATACTACAATGGCCGGGACGCCCTGAAGGGGATAGAGGAGAATCTTCCGCTTAATATCTATCAAGATTACTTTAACCGGCCCAATTTGTTGCCAAACTTACTGAGGGGTCTTGTATTTGATGGGACGGTATATCATCTGTGGCATCTCCCGGCGGCTATGCTGGGACTGGCGATTGTCTGGCGGCTGGTGGAAAAGCTTGATTATCCCAAAGGGTTGGCGGTGGCCGCGGTCTTGTACCTGGTTGGGTTATTCGGGGATAGCTACTATGGCATAGTGGGAAGACTGCCAGTGGTTAAGAAATTTTATGATCTGCTGTTCCAGCTCTTTAATTATACCAGAAATGGTATCTTCTTTGCGCCCATCTTCTTGATGCTCGGCGGGTATATGGCCGAACAAAAGCCCCGGCTAACAAAGTGGTGGAACTGGGCCGGGTTTGCCGGCAGCTTTGTACTGATGCTTACCGAGGGTATGCTGCTGCACCAATATGTAATCCCCAGGCATGACAGTATGTGCCTAATGCTTCCGATCTGTATGGTGTTCCTTTTTCGGGGGCTATTGCGTTTTAGAGGAAGAGAGGTACGGGGACTGCGCACCGCCGCACGGGTCATCTATCTTGTGCACCCCATGGTGATAGTGACGGTGCGGGCTGCGGCGAAGATAACACATCTGGAAGCGCTGCTGGTGAAGAGCAATCTGGTTTATTTTGTGGCGGTGTGCGTGATATCATTTTTATTTGGCTTTGCGGTGGCTGCACTGTGGCAGCGCTTCGCTGTAAAGCAAAAGAACATTACAGTGAAAGAGCGTGCTTATATTGAGTTGGACCTGGCGAGCCTTGTCCATAATGCCGCCATATTGCAGGCGGCTATGCCGCAGGGAGTGAGCTGATGGCCGTGGTGAAGGCCAATGCCTACGGCCACGGGGATTATGAGATTTCGACGCATCTGGAGAAAAACGGCGTAAAGGCATTCGCGGTCGCGACGATCGAGGAGGGGATTCGCCTGCGGCGCCATGGGATCCGGGGGATGATCCTCATTCTGGGGTATACCGATATCCACCGGGCGAAGGAGCTGAAATAATATGCACATCTAAAGCAGCTATGGGCTGCTGAATTATCCTGAATTGCGATGTGACTATGTACGGGTGGGGCACTCTATATGGGGTTGACAGTGCGCCGGAGGAGCAAACCGCCTTGCAGCTGGATCTGCGGCCGGTGCTTGCCCTAAAGGCAAGAGTGGCATTGATAAGAGATGTACCCAAAGGGGAGTATACCGGCTATGGATGAGCCTTCCAAACCAAACGGGACAGCCGGATCGCGAATCTGCCGATTGGCTATGCCGATGGCCTGCCGAGGGTTTATCCGATGGGAGAGCGTATGTGCGGATCGGAGAATTTACAGCTCCCATTGTTGGGCGCATCTGTATGGACCAGCTTGCGGTGGATATTACCGATGCACCTCGGGCTGCTGTCGGAGATATTGCTACGCTGGTCGATAACAGGAAAGACAGCCGGATTTCTGCCCCTCGTATTGCAGAGCAAGCAGGAAGCATCAGCAATGAGCTGCTGAGCCGTATGGGAAACCGCTTGCCCATTGTGATAAAAGAATGACGAAGAAAGAGACAGCCGGTACATTGCCCTAATGAGGCAGTGTGCCGGCTGCTTTGGTTCAGTTTTGCTGTTTGATTTCCAGTGGGAGCAGAGGATAATGGGTGAGGGTGCTGCCCTGCAAATCGGTGCGGTGCATATCTACGGCGGTAATCTGCGGGTTGCCGTAGGTGGTGTAGTAGTAGATGCCGCGGGTGGCATTGCAGCAGGAGGTATAAATAGTGATCTCATACTGGCTGGGGGCCACCTCACAGCAGCCGCGCACCTGCTCCACGCTGCCAAGGATGTGGAAGAACTGACTGACACTTTCTGTCTCATCCTCGCCGCTTACCGCATTCATGCGAGTGAAAGCGGCCCGTACAAAGCGGGAATCGGAGGACAGATCGCCTGGCAGGCCTTTGGCACCCATGCCACGGCTGTAGCAGGGCAGCTCCACCCCGGGGGCAAAGGCATTCTGTGGCTGGCGGGGAGAAAGGCCCCGATAGCGGTTCAAAATGGCCATCTGCTGTGGGAAAGGGGGATTATTGGTGAGGATGCCGACGGGATCATCGTAAATGTGCAGCCCATCCGCCATGCTCTCCACCACAATGGCGCCGGAGGCATCGGCGATGAGCCAGTGCAGGGAAGCGGGCGGCAGAGTCTCACTGAAGGGGGTGCCGGTCAGATTCATGCCGGTCAGGGCGGCGCGGGCTTCCTGCAGATCGGCGCAATGGGCCAAAATCCAGGGGATGAATTCAAACTGGGCGATATTTTCCTTTCCCTCGCAGGGGGCGGCATAGGCGGCATTGCCAACAAAATTGAGCCCGGCCATGCCAAGACCTTTCTCATTGATGGCATCATAGTAGAGGGGGTAACCATTGGCCACATACGCCATGCCGATGATGGCGTAGTGTTCGTTCATGCTGCCGGTATGGCGGAAAGAAAGCGGAAAGCGGCGGGGCGTGACAGTTACCTCACTGGGGTAGGAAAATTCATAATCCAAAGTACGGCCAAAATAAAAATCACGGGTTTGATAGGTGGCAGCGGTACACATTTTATCGGCTCCTTTTGTACAGAATGATGGATTTGACGGTAGGAAAAATCCACGGACTGTGGTACAATATCATTATAGCACCAAGCCCCCCCTAATATAGCAGATTGCGGTGAATTTTACAAGGAACCCGGAAAGGATGACAGCGATGATGGAAAAGTATGAGATGCGGCGGCAGATCGGCCCCAGCATCTGCGATGCCAGCGGGAAGCTGAGCCACGCTGAGGCCTTTGGGCTGTTTATGGATATCGCTTCCTTCCACGCGGAGCAGATCGGCGTGGGACTGGGCGCGATGGCCCAAAAGGATCTTTTTTGGCTGACAGTAAAGACACAGGTGAATTTTATCCGGCGGCCACGGATGCTGCAGAATGTAACACTGGAAACCTGGCCGGAGCAACCGGATAAGATGCGCGGTAACCGCAGCTACATTATGCGCTGCGGAGAGGATACGGTCCTGACCGGCAAAACGGAATGGGCTGTCATCAATACCGCGACGCACAAGCTGGTGCCGCTGGAGGGAATTTATCCGGTGGAGCTGCGCTTTGAAAATGGGACAGCGGCACCAGAGCCTTTTGCCCGGATTGCGGACCATTTTGAAGGGATAGCACCCTATGACGAATACCGGGTGCGCTCCACGGATATTGATGTGGGCGGCCACATGAATAACACAGCCTATGTGCGAATGATTATGGGCAGTCTTTCCAACGAGGAGCGCAAGTCTCTGCCCATTCGGCGGATGGATGTCATTTTCCGGGCCTCCTGCTACGAAGGAGATGTGCTGAGCTTCCGCCGCAAAGAGACGGAGGATGGGCTGGATATCCGGGTTTCCCGTGGGGAAGAGACGGTTCTGCTGGTACGCATCCAGTAAAAATGAGCACCGGAAAGAAAAACCGGTGCTTTTTTGCTGTTCTCTATTGACTCTACAATAGATGTAGAGTTTATAATGAGATATAGCAAAAGTAAAGGGATGAACGAATATGGAAAAGAACCTGACCACCGGCAGCGTATTCAAAAATATAATAGCTTTTTCGCTGCCGTATCTGCTTTCTTATTTTTTGCAGACCCTGTATGGCTTGGCTGATCTTTTTATTATCGGCCAGTATGAGGGTGTTGCCAGTACCACCGCGGTGTCCATTGGTTCGCAGGTGATGCACATGCTTACGGTCATGATCGTTGGGCTTGCGATGGGGGCAACAGTCAGCATTGGACGGGCTGTGGGCGGCGGAGACCGTAGACGAGCGGCTGCCTGTATCGGTAATACCATCACGCTGTTCATGGGGCTTTCTGTACTGCTTACCATAGTTCTGCTGTGGCTGCGGCGAGATATCGTTGCGGTGATGTCCACTCCGGCCCAGGCGGTGGGCGGCACAGTGGATTATTTGACGGTTTGTTTTATTGGAATCCCGTTTATCACGGCGTATAATATCATCAGCTCCATTCTGCGTGGCATGGGCGATAGCAAAAGCCCGATGTATTTCATCCTGGTGGCCTGTGTGGCCAATATCGGCCTGGATTATCTCTTTATGGGGGCGATGCACCTGGGCCCCATTGGCGCGGCGCTGGGAACGACCCTATCGCAGGCGGTTAGCGTGGTGGTGGCGTTGGTCGTTATTCTGCGGCAAAAGGCTGGTATTACCCCTGCCCATGCGGACCTAAAGCCACGGTGTGCGGTGATGGGGGAACTTCTCCGGATCGGTGTGCCCATTGCCCTGCAGGATGGCTTGATCCAGGTTGCTTTTATCATCATCACCATTATTGCCAACCGCCGTGGCCTGAATGACGCTGCAGCAGTTGGTATCGTGGAAAAGATCATCAGCTTTTTGTTCCTGGTGCCGTCATCCATGCTTTCTACCGTATCGGCACTGGGCGCGCAGAATATTGGCGCGGGGAAGCCGGAGCGGGCCCGTGCCACGCTGGGTTATGCAATCCTTATTACGGCCGGGTTTGGCGCGGTTATCGTCCTGCTGATGCAATTTTTTGCGGAACCGGTGGTCGCGCTCTTTACCGATGCGAGCCAGACGGATGGCCTGGAGGTGATACGGCTGGGGGGACAGTACCTGCGCGGCTATGTGTGGGACTGCTTGTTTGCGGGGATTCATTTCAGCTTCAGTGGGTATTTTTGTGCCTGCGGGCGTTCTGGGCTATCTTTCCTGCACAATATTCTGGCCGTTACGCTGGTGCGCATTCCGGGAGTTTATTATACCTCTACCCATTTTGCGGATACGCTGTATCCGATGGGACTGGCCACGGCGGCGGGGTCGCTGCTTTCTGTGCTGATCTGTGTCATCGCTTATCTTATCATCACCCGCCGTGAGCGGGCAGCCTGTACCGGGAGGTAATCTATGGAGCCGATCAAACTGTTTTCCATTGGAGATGTGGCAAAGCTTTTTCACCTGAGTGTCAGCAGCCTGCGCCACTATGAGGCTGCCGGCCTGCTGCAGCCGGAGTGGGTAGACCCTCAAACAGGGTACCGCTATTACAGCACACGGCAATTTGAGGTGCTGAACACCATAAGGTACCTGCGGGCACTGGATATGCCGCTGCCGGAGATCGCGGACTTTTTGCGTGACAGGGATGTGGGGCGTATGGAAGAAAAGCTGCGTCTACAAAGGGAAACGGTTATCCGCAAACAGCAGGAGCTGCGGCGTATTGAACGCAAAATAGAAAATCGACTGCAGCAGCTGCACACCGCACAAACCTGCCCCCTGGATACGGTGGAGCTGGTAGAAGCAGCAGCCTGCCGCATTGTGTGGATGGAAAGCAGTATGAAGATAGAGGGCTACCTGGATATGGAGACCTGGATCCGCAAGTTGGACAGTTCTGATGCGGAGGCGGTGGTTTTCCTGGGCAAGGTGGGGGTCAGTCTTTCAGGGGAGCATTTGCGGCAAGGGAGATACACTCCCTACGACGGTATCTTTTTGGTGCTGGATGAGGAGGACAACTATAATGGGGAGGTGCAGCAGCTGCCGCAGGCATTGTGTGTTCGGATTCGCTTCCGGGGCAGCCATGCCCAGGCACCGGAGCAATATGAGAAGTTGACCGCCTACATTGCGGCGCATCAAATGGAGGTGGCTGGTTTTTCCCGGGAAATTACAATGATTGATTATGGGCTGACCAACGATCTGCAAAAGTTTGTCACCGAGATCAGTATTCCAGTGAGAATGCAATAAAAAGACCGGCCGGGGTTCCAACGGAATCCTGGCCGGTCTTGCTATATCATTGTTTTGTGAATAGGCCAACCGTCTCGCAATGCGCTGTCCTTGGGAAAAGATCTACCGGGCGGTAACACTGCAGATCGTAGCCCATCTCCCGGAGGATGGCGGCATCCCGTGCCATGGTGGCAGGATTACAGCTTACCATGATGATGCGGCTGGGCGCCATGCGCACTACCGCTTGCAGGGTATCGTTATCGCAGCCCTTGCGGGGTGGGTCCAGCACGATGACATCAGGGCGCAGGCCGCGTTCCGCTAAAATCTGCGAAGCCTTGCCCGCATCGGCGCACAGAAATTCCGCATCAGTTACACCGGCGCGGGCGGCATTTTGGCGAGCATTTTCCACGGCACTGTGTACTACCTCAACACCGATGAGCTTCTGCCCCGGCTGAACCATGGAAAGCCCGATGGTACCTGCCCCGCAGTAAAGATCGAGAAGAGTTTCATTCGGCTGCAGGGCGGCCAGTTGGGCGGCTTCCCGGTACAGCTGTTCTGCGGCATCGTGATTTACCTGATAAAAGCTGTGCGGAGAAAGTGTAACAGAAACACCGCAAAGGACATCCTGTAAAGTACCTGGCCCTGCCAGCACTGTTTCTTGCTGACCAAGGATCACATTATCCCGGCGGGTGTTGTGGTTCAGCAGTATGGTGGAGATGGCAGGGAACTGCTGCTGTGCTTCCCGGGTGAATTCCTCGGCATGGGGCATTTTATCTCCATTGATGACAAGGCAAAGCATAATGCTGCCATCGGCGGCCGCCTGACGCAGATAAAGATGCCGCAGCAGCCCCTTGCCGGTTCCTTCATCATAGACGGTGATACCGTGCGCATCGGCATAGCGGCACACCCATCCGGCAATCTCGCTGAACAGAGCAGGCTGGAGGGGACAATCCCTGCAGGGGATAACGGTATGGCTGCGCGGCGCAAAAAAGCCGGTATAGCAGCCGTTTTCATTCCTGCCAAAGGGGAATTGCGCCTTATTGCGGTAACGGTCATGGCAAGGGGAGGGTAGGATCGGCAGCGGTTCCATCTCATAGCCGCCGATGCGCCGCATGGCATCCTGTACCCAGCGCTGCTTTTCCCGCAGCTCCGCTTCGTAGGTGATGTGCCGCAGGCTACATCCGCCGCAGCGCTTATAGCTGGGACAGTCAACCGGAACACGATCCGGGGAAGGGGTGATGACCTCTTCGATGATGCCATAGCAGTAGCTTTTCTGCACCTTTACGATTCGCACTCTCAGTTCATCTCCGGCGGCGGTCATTGGCACAAAGAGCGCGATGCCATCAGTGTGCCCGATGCCGCTGCCCTCATTGGTGATGGATTCTATGGTAAGTGGGATGATGTCATTTTTCTTAAACATGGCGTTCTCCTTTTTCGGTGGCCGGTTCTTTTTTTATTATACCATCCCGCAGCCTGCTTGGGAACCACCCGGCGCAAAAAGGCTTTCTATTCGGCAGCTTCTGTGCTATAATATCATGGTTGTCACAGCAGAAAGGGGGGATCATGGTGCAGATCTCTTTGCAGAATGTTAGTAGGAGCTTTGGCAGCGAGGTTATTTTTTCCGATGTCACCGCCAAGATAGAGGATCACGACCGTATTGGCCTGGTGGGCCCCAATGGCACCGGCAAGACTACCCTTCTGCGGGTCATCTGCGGGGAATTGGAACCGGATGACGGCTCTGGGGAAATTGCCCGCGGAGCGGATCTTTCCATTGGCTATCAAAAGCAGAACTGTGGGCTTTCCTTTGAGGGGACCATTTGGCAGGAGATGCAGTCAGTCTTTGCCGATGTGTATGCCCTGGAGCGCCGTATGAAGGAGCTGCAGGAGCGAATGGCGCAGGAAAATACTCCGGCCCTGGCAGAGGAGTACCGGCGCACTGAGGATGCTTTCCTGGCGCGGGACGGCTACCAAATTGAGGTGAAGATCAAGACGGTGTTGACCGGTATGGGCTTTGCGGAGCATGGCTTTGATAAATGTGTGGACAAGCTCTCCGGTGGGGAACAGACCCGTCTTGCAATTGCAAAGCTTCTGCTGGAGGCCCCCAGCTTGCTTATTCTAGATGAGCCGACCAACCATCTTGACTTTGCCACACTGAGCTGGTTGGAGGATTACCTGGCCAGCTACAAGGGAGCGCTGCTGGTAGTTTCACACGACCGCTACTTCCTTGATAAACTCTGCAACAAAATATGGGAGCTGGAGGACGGTACCCTGTGGGAATACAAGGGCAACTACACCGCCTACACTCGCCAGCGGGAGGAGCAGGATACCCGCCAAAAGAAGCTGTACGAGCAGCAGCAGGCGGAGCGTGCCAAGCTGGAGGACTATGTGGCCCGTAATTTGGTGCGTGCTTCCACCACCAAGATGGCACAGTCCCGCCAGAAGATGCTGGAACGGCTGGAGCCCATTGAAAAGCCCCACCGCCGCCTGAAGCCCCCAAAGATCCGTCTGGAGTTTGAGACCGAGCCGGTCAAGGATGTGCTGGATGTTGAGGGGCTTACCATTGCAGTTGGCAGCGGAGAGCGGGAACGCGTCCTTCTTTCCAGTGCGGAATTCAATATCCAGCGGGGGGATAAGGTGGCTATCATCGGCCCCAACGGCAGCGGCAAAACAACGCTTCTGCGCACCATCCTTTCGGCGCAGCCGCCCATAAAGGGCCGCATCACCTGGGGGCGTGGCGTTAAGCGCAGTTACTACGATCAAGGAAGCGACCATCTGGATCAATCCCTGACTGTACTGGACACCATGTGGAAGGCCTACCCCCGTCTATATGAAACACCTTTGCGTACAGCCCTGGGGGCCATGGGACTTACCGGGGAGGACGCCCACCGGCTGGTGGGACAGCTTTCCGGCGGAGAGCGTGCCCGCCTGAAGCTCGCTATCATCTGTCTAGCGGACAGTAATGTGCTGGTGCTGGATGAACCTACCAACCATCTGGATTTGCCTTCTAAAGAGGTTTTGCAGCAGGCCCTAGCGGAGTACGAGGGAACACTGATCATCGTATCCCATGACCGCTACCTGCTGGACCGCGTGCCAAACCGCATTTTCGCGATAGAACAGGGGGCTCTGCACCAGTATAAGGGTGGTTACGGGGCTTATCTGAAAGCCAAAGCGGAGCAGGGCCCGGAAAGGGCCGCCGCCCCGCAGCCAAAGACCGAAAGCGAGCAAAAAAAACAGTATAACCGCGGCAAGGAGCAGCGTCGGGAGGATGCCCGCCGCCGTAAGGAATACACCGAAACCGAAACGCTCATCCATACGCTGGAGGAGGAACTGGAACAAATCAAGGCAGAAATGGCACAGGATAGTGTGCAGAATGACTACCAGCGCCTGCAGGAGCTCTGTGCCCTCATAGAGGAAAAGCAGGGGCTTTTGGATTCCGCTATGGAACGCTGGCTAACCCTTAGTGAAGAGATGGGCAACAGTTGAATAAAAAAGGGCTGCCGGTCACGAAACCGACAGCTCTTTTCTTTATTCTTCGTTTTTTTGCAGTTCGCGGTAGCTTCCGTCCTTCACCGCATAGATAGCATCGTAATCGGCGTGCATCAGTTCGCTCAGCGGGGTTGCCGCTTCATAGCGCACACAGGTGCCGCAGTCGGTGCTCAAGGTGCGCGGAACCGGTGCCATTTTGGCATTGATCCCGGCTTTCATCATGGCACGCGCGGTGCACTGGGCGGAAAAGTGGGTGTGAAAGGTTGCGATGTAAGAATTCATATCACTTGGTCAGGATCAGGGTGAAATCCTCACCATCGGCCTTTACCGCCACCTTATAGCCCTGGCTCCCGGCAAAGCGGGTCACATTCTCCACGGCACACTGATTATCTACCAGTACGGTCAGCTCGGCGGGATTGCTCTTCTTGACCTCTTTCTGCACCATAACAACAGGCATTGGGCAGGCAAGTCCTCTTGCATCTACCATAGTTACGCCTCCTTAGCAACATTCCGGAAGGAAACGATCGCCACGACAACAAAGCCGATGACAACAGCGATCATACCATTCTGGGTGGGGCCGTTGGCGGAAGAAGCCAGACCAAAGTTGTGGCACAGAGCGGCGCCTACCATCATACCCAGTACGGTAATGGTGGAATCCGCGCTGCCTTCGCCGGCCAGTACCAGCTGACGCAGCGGGCAGCCGCCCAGCAGGACGGAACCCCAGCCGACCAGGGCCATGCCCAGAGCATTCCACAGGCCATCGGTATGGGCAACAGGCTGACCCTCAAAGCCCAGGTTGAAGTTGCCGGTGATGAGGTTGCCGATGATGACAGCGATGATAACAGCAATAAAGCCATATAGCAGCTTGAAATCCTTGAACATCATAGCGTCACGGATGCCACCGACGGTGCACAGACGGGAACGCTGGGCCAAAGCACCGACGATCAGACCGACGATCAATGCAACGGCGATGGGAGCGTGCTTGCTGCCGGGGCCCTCAGTGGAGAAGTGGATGAAGGAGGGAGCAGCGATAAGCAGAATCAGCAGAGCCACTACGATAGCGGGCATTACGCTGCCTTCCAAGGCGCCCAGGTTATAGGCACGCTTCATGGTAAAGCCCTTCTTGAGGAACAGGGTGCCGATGAAGATGCCGACAACGAAGCCGACCAGACCAACGATGGCGTTCAGGTCGCCGCCGCCGATACGGATCATCATACGCAGCGGGCAGCCCAGGAACATCAAGGCGCCGATCATAACGAACATGCCCAGAACAAAACGCAGGGCAGGGGAGGAACCGCCGCGGCCTTTGAATTCCTTAAAGCCAAGAGCAGCGATGAGGGAGCCCAGTACAATGCCGATGATCTCGGGGCGGATGTACTGGACCACGCCTGCGGAGTGCAGGCCCAGGGCACCGGAGGTATCCCGCAGGAAGCACGCAATACAGAAGCCCATGTTGCCGGGGTTGCCCAGCGCAGTCAGCAGTACGGCAGCAGCGCCTACCACCAGACCGGCCGCCACGACCAGCCAGTTTACTTTTTTCATGGTATAAACCTCTCTTTAAGTTGATTTGACAAACGCACAGTCAATCGTTCATCATAATACAGAATAACGATAAGGCAGAAAATTGTCAATATCATCTCGTCGCAATTGTTAAAAAATCGTTAACTAGGAACGAGATTCGACATTTACGAATAATTTCCGCCTGATTCCACTGTATACCTCACAAAAGAAGAAGCCCCCGTAAGGGCTTCCATCTGTTACTTTGCTTCTTTTTTACGCCGCGGTGGATACAGCTTGATGCAGTGATCCAACTCCACCGCTTTTTTCATTTGATCTTTTGCGTAGTCGCAGGCTTCCCCCCATAGAGTAAAGTGTGCATCACATCGGTTCTGCCGGAAATGGTCACAGGTCAGTTCGGCGTATCGGAGGCCGCATTCCGGGCAGCGTGCTTGCCCGATAAAATGCTTATCATCCAATGCGTACCAGCAGGGCAGCCGCAGCGGCAAGCCGCAGGTGGGGCAGGGGAACGCAATGTACTGCTCCATCCTTATTGCTTTTTTTACACTATACATCAGTGGCAGCTTGGGCTTTTTTGGCTTTACCAGGGTATTTTTCAGCGCCTGCAGTTCTTCTACGGCCGGTAAGGGACCATAGCGTTCGGTTAGTGCCCGCCCGATAGCGGCTGTAAACTGAGCGTCGCAGTAGGCATCGTGGTATTCCTGTCCCTCCGGTTCCGGCAGCTCCATAGCCTCCACCGCGGTTTTTAGGGCATAGTTGCGGATGCTGTTCTCGGTCCGGTAGGCATAGGCCATCTGCACATCGTAACGATCCAACTGCTCCGGTATCTTCATTCCTATGTGCGCCAGGTTCTTTTCCAGCACGCCAAAGTCATTCCCGCTCCATGCAATGAGGGTATCACAGTCGCCACACCAGTCAAAGAACGCCTTCGCAACCGAGGCCAGAGGCTCTTCGCCCTGCAGGTCCTTCATGGTGATCGCCAGGATCTTCTGAATATACGGGTTCATCTTGCGGTAGATCACAGGGCGGATCAACCGCCGGAATCCATCGATCTGCCGATATTCTTCATCGGTTTTCACAGCGCCTATTTCAATGATTTCATCAAAGCTGTTGCCATCCAGAAAACCGGTGTTCCATTCCAGGTCAAAAAATACTTTGTTCAAGGGATTTGCTCCTTTTTCTTGGGGTACTGCTCCTTATTTTAGCGCATTTTGCAGCAAAAGGAAAGCTTTTCGGCAATTTTCCTTTGGTTTATGAGGCGCTAAAGTGCCAAATTCTATTGACAAACGGTCTTATACCATGCACAATGGGGGTACTCCGCAAGGAGAAAGAGAGGAGAAGATCAATAATGGCAAGGAAACTTTTCTGCCAGCTGAGTCCATTTTGCTACCATATCTCGGTGGAAAAGGAGATCATGCTGCGGAATCTGCGGGATCTCATTTCCCCGGTACGCTTTGCAGAGCACAGGGAAGAGGAACCGCTGCCGGCCCTCATTAAGGGGCACCGTTCCCCCATGCTGCGCCAACTGGCTGGTGTGGATATGCAGTTGCAATATAATAAGGAAACCAATCTCCGTCTGGCGGGGGAACGCATCCATGGTCTTATCATTGAACCAGGTCAGACCTTTTCCTTTTGGCATACGGTGGGCCGCACCACCGCCCGGAAAGGTTATCTCCCAGGGCTGACCATCGGGGCTGGGCGACTGGGAGCAGAGACCGGCGGGGGACTATGTCAGCTGGCCAATCTTATCCACTGGATGGTTCTCAATAGCCCGCTTACCGTCACAGAGCTGCACCATCACACCGATGCCCTTTTCCCGGATAGCGGGCGGCGGGTGCCTTTCGGCACCGGGACAAGCATCTTTTATAAAAATGTTGATTACCGTTTCCGCAATGATACTGATACGCCGGTACAGCTGCTTATTTGGCAGGAGGAGCACGATCTCTGCGGTGAACTGCGGGCCCAGCATGCTTTTCCATACCGCTGGCGTATTATAGAGGAAGATCACCACTTCCAAAAGGAAGCGGATGGCCATTATTACCGTTGCAGCCGCATTTACCGCGCTAAAATAGACTGTGAAGGCAATGAGCTTGACAGAGAATTGTTGCTGATCAATCACTCCCAGGTGATGTATGATCCAGCTCTCATCCCACCGGAGCAGCTCCGGGAGGAGCTTCCATGCTGAGAGAACGGAGTTTTGCCCATCGGGGCGGCATTGCCTGCCGCATGGGGGAGCAGGACTTGACCTGGGAGGAGCTGCACAGCCGTGCCAGCGCACTGGCGGCAAAGCTGGCGGAGGGCAGCGGGCCTGTCCTCATTTATGGCGAAAAATCCCCGGCGTATGTTATCGCTATGGTGGGATGTCTTTGGGCCGGCAGACCTTATGTTCCGGCCGGACCGCACTATCCGGCGCAGCGGGTCAGTTCTATGGTCGCGCAGGCCAACATCCATACCGCCATCTGTTTGCAGCCGCTTCCCACAGCGCTGCAGGATACCGTCCATTGCCTTTCCATCCCGCTCCAGGGTGGGGAGTGCTTTGCTTTACCTGCTGCCGCTCCGGATGATATCGCCTATATCCTGTTCACCTCCGGCAGCACCGGTGCGCCAAAGGGCGTTGTGGTCACCTATGCCAACCTGGAAAATTTCATCGCCTGGTTCACCACGCATCCTGCCATTGCCGGGTTATATCCTCACGCGGTGCTTAATCAGGCGCTGTTTACCTTCGATCTTTCAGTCGCCGATCTATATTATACATTATACACCGGCTGTACTCTGGAGCTTTCCCCGGAGGGGAGCTCCCTTTCCACCTGCGACAGCCGGGCGCAGCTGGCAGTTATGACCCCTTCCTTTGTGGACTGCTGCCTGCTGGATGAACGGTTTGCGGCCAAAGCGTTGCCCTGCCTGCAAACTATTTTCTTTTGCGGGGAGCCGCTGAGGGGCAGTACCGTGCGGCGGCTGTGGCGGCGTTTTCCGGGGCTGCGGATCATCAATGCCTATGGTCCCACCGAAGCAACCTGTGCGGTTACAGCCGTGGAGATCACCAAGGAGCTGGCCAAAGAGGAGAGGCTTCCCATCGGTCACCAATACGGGGAAGCGGTTAGTGTTACGGTGGAACAGCCGGACGGTATTGTCCAACAGGCGGGAAGCACAGCAGACGATACCGTGGGCGAGCAATTCCATGACTATTCTGGACACATTACTTTACAGGGGTTAAGTGTTGCCGCCGGTTATCTTGGCGGAGAGGAATTTCATGGCCGTTTTGTGACCGGCGATATCGGGTACTTTGAAAATGGGTACTTGTGGTATGCTTCCCGCTGCGATGACCAAATCAAATATAAGGGCTACCGCATAGAGCCCGGCGAAATAGAAGCTGCATTGACGGCATTGCCGGGGATTCATCAAGCAGTGGTGCTGCCGCGCAAAGACCGCTTGGGACGGGTTATTTCCCTTCAGGCGGTGGCGGCTGCAACCGGAGAACCACAGGAGGAACAGGTGCGTCAGGCTCTTGCCAGTATGCTGCCGGAGTATATGGTTCCCAGGAGGATATTGTTTTGTCGTGCACTGCCCATGACGGTAAACGGTAAGATCGACCGAAGGAAAGCAGCTGCGCTATTGGACCAAAGCACTGTGCCAACAGACGAAAAAGAAAGGAACAAATGTTTCGCATGAAACATTTTGGAGAAGATGAGGAGAGCACATGAAAAAAGAAAAACTGCTGGAAGTACTGTGTCGAGCCTGTGACCGGCCGCTGGAGTGGAACACGGAGCTGCTGCAAAGCGGCTATCTGGATTCCCTGGCGATGGTGCTGCTGGAGGAAGAGCTGGAGATGGCCGGGGAGAGTATCTCGGTGGCGAGAATACCGAGGGAAGCGCTGGAAACCCCGATGACACTATGGGACTGGTACCGGATGAATACCCGGGCAGGGAAGCGTGAATAAATATGTTTGACAGCCCGGTGATGATATGCTACAATCATCGGGTTACCTTATTTTCTGACTGACATGGGGTGAAGGCATGAGTACAGTAGAAATTCTGCTCATTGGGATCGGCCTTTCGATGGACGCTTTTGCGGTGGCGATATGCAAGGGCCTGGGAATGCGGCGCATCAACTACCGGCATACCTTTGTCATCGCATTGTTCTTTGGTGGATTCCAGGCGCTGATGCCATTTTTGGGCTGGCTGATGGGCAGCCATTTTGCGCAGTATATCACCCGGTATGACCACTGGATCGCCTTTGTGCTGTTGCTGTTCATCGGCGGGAAGATGGTGTGGGACACCCTGCATGAGGATGGCAAGGAAGAGGAAGAATTTGCCAACGAACGATTGGATCTGAAGGAACTGCTGCTGATGGCGGTGGCGACCAGTATTGACGCGCTGGCAATGGGGATTACCTTTGCGTTCCTCTCTGTGAGTATTGGTAAGGCCTCCGGGCTTATTGGATGTACCACTTTTGTGATCTCGGCGCTGGGCGTATTTATTGGCAACCGTTTTGGCGCTAAGTATAAGGACAAGGCCTCGCTGACCGGCGGCATTATCCTGATCCTTATCGGCTGCAAGGTGCTGCTGGAGCATCTAGGCATCCTGGGATAAGATTTAGCCGAAACTAACGGATTGACAAATCCGGAACATCATAATATAATAAACCGCGTAAGAGGGAGTAGTTTGCACGGTCTATCGGCTGTGTTGGGCGGTATCGTCATCCCAGCGCTTTGGCGCTCGTGCCGTCCGTAAACACCATGTGTTTAGAACAAGACTTTTACAAAGGTCCCTAATGGGGGCTTTTGTAAGAGTCTTTTTTATATTTAATTGCAAATAATATGCATGAGGTGACTGACTATGATTTTTGAAGAAATCGGCAGCCTGTTTGTGAATGTAGCGGCACTGAGCGACTGGCGCTACTGGGTGATGTGGGCCATCGGCGGCCTGCTCATCTACCTGGCGATTGCCAAGGACATGGAGCCGACGCTGCTGCTGCCGCTGGGCTTTGGCACCATTTTGGTCAATATTCCGCTTTCCGGCGCTATCGACCAGGTGGGTGCGAACGGGCAGGTGACAGAGGGTGCTTTGACTACACTGTTCAATGCCGGCATTGCCAATGAGCTATTCCCGCTGATCCTGTTTATCGGCATTGGCGCGATGATCGACTTTGGGCCGGTGCTTGCCAATCCCAAGCTGATGATTTTTGGCGCGGCGGCGCAGTTTGGCATCTTTTTGACCTTCTGTGCGGCTTCGATGTTCTTTGGAACCAATGACGCGGCTTCCATCGCGGTCATCGGTGCGGCGGATGGCCCGACCTCCATCTTCGTTTCTCAGATGCTGGGTTCCAAGTATCAAGGTGCCATTATGGTGGCGGCATATTCCTACATGGCACTGGTGCCTATCATCCAGCCGCCGGTCATTAGGGCGCTGACTACTCACAAGGAGCGGTTGATCCGGATGCCCTATAAGCAGGTGGAGATCAGCAAAACCACCCGCATTCTGTTCCCGATCCTGGTGACTATTGTTGCCGGTATCATTGCCCCCACTTCTGTGGCACTCATCGGCTTTTTGATGTTTGGCAACTTGATCCGTGAGTGCGGAGTGCTTAATTCCCTGAGCGATACCGCCCAGCATGTGCTGGCGAACCTGGTGACTATCTTCCTGGGAATCACCATTGCGGCCAATATGCAGGCGGAGCAGTTCCTGAAGCCGGAGACCCTGCTGATCCTGTGCCTGGGCCTGGTGGCGTTCATCTTTGATACCGCGGGCGGTGTGCTGTTTGCCAAGTTTCTCAACCTGTTCCTCAAGACCAAGATCAACCCCATGATTGGTGCGGCAGGGATTTCCGCCTTCCCGATGAGCGGGCGTGTGGTGCATAAGATGGGTCTGGCGGAGGATAAGCAGAACTATCTGCTGATGCAGGCCATTGGTGTAAATGTATCAGGGCAGATTGCTTCCGTTGTGGCGGGCGGCCTGATCCTCAACTTCTTCCTGTAATCGTAAGGGGGTAAAGCAGATGAACTATTTTAATCCTGGTGCTTTTGTGAGTAACTTTCATTACTTGGTTTCCGGTATGCTGGGCATCTTCCTGGTCATTGGCATTATTATTCTCTTTACGATGCTGCTGAACCGGGTCTTTCGTAAGAAATAATTAAGGAACTCTTCATTGTTCGTTTATTGCAGACTGTTCCCAAAAGGGGTATCCTAATGGTAAAATCCATATTGGGACAAGAGGGACGATAAATGCAGATGACTGACCGCCAAAAGAAAATATGGGGCATTGCCACCATCATCGGGCTGGTAGTCTTTATGGGGCTGCTGTGCTGGTTTGTAGGACGACCGATGATTCGCTTTGTTTCGGAGCCGGAGAAATTCCGCCTGTGGGTGGATGAACACGGCATTTGGGGGCGGCTGGCTTTCATCGGCATGGTGATTTTCCAGATCATCGTGGCCATTATTCCTGGAGAGCCGCTGGAGATCGGCGCAGGGTATGCCTTCGGGGCGGTGGATGGTACCATTCTGTGCCTGATCGGTGCGGTGCTGGGCGGAGCTATTGTGGTGCTGCTGGTACGGCGCTACGGCATTAAGCTGGTGGAGGTCTTTTTCCCCAAAGAGAAGATCATGTCGCTGCGCTTTATGCAGGACAGCCGCCGGTTGGAGCTCCTGGTGTTTATCGTCTTTATGATCCCCGGTACACCGAAAGATCTGCTGTGCTACGCAGTAGGGCTGACCAACCTGCGGATGCGGGACTGGCTGTGGATTTCTCTGGTGGCAAGGATCCCAAGTATTATCACTTCCACCATAGGCGGCAACGCGCTGGGGGAGCGAAATTATGTTTTTGCGGCGGCGGTATTTGCAGTAACGCTGCTCATCAGTTTGGGAGGCATCCTGTTGTACCGGCACATCTGCCGGAAGGAAAACGAGGAGCTGGCCCGAAAAGAAGAACAGGAGGATAACCACAATGAAGAAAACGATTAGTCTTATCTTGGCAGCGGTAATGCTGCTGACAATGCTGACCGCCTGCGGCGGAAAAGCGCCTGCAGAGCCTGCAGAAACGGCACTGTATGGTAAAGTAACAATGGAAAATGCCCCCGCGAACGCACTGGGTGCGGTAGTCTATCTGGGCTATTACGAAAGTGCCGATGCCATGAAGGCGGAGCTGCCGGAAACGCTGAAAGACCTGCCGCTGGCAGAGATGGGCGGCGGAGAAGCCTATGCCATCATTCCGCGGTTTGAAGGCGAGAATGTGACCCTGTATGCCGTGACGATGAAGGAAGATGCCACGGCTGAGCGGGCGGAAAACGGCACGGCATATGACGGTGCGGTGCTGCTGATGTGTAATGAGAGCGATATCTTTACCAATACCGAGGTTGAACTGAAGCTGGGTGAGGACAGCATAAGCTTTGGACCGTATATCAGCCTGATGGACGGCAGTGTGGTGACCCATGACCGGGTCCCCGTTGGAATGATCCAGTGACAATCCAGTGAATGTAAAATGAATATTCCCCCGTTCTCTTAAGAGAGCGGGGGAATATTTTTGCGGGATTATCGGACAATGATTTGGGAAAGGACTTCTCCGACCTTGCCATGCAGGGTGAGGGAGGTTTTATCATCCATGGGGGTGGGATCGCGGTTGATGAGGACCAGATACCGGCCGTGAAAATAATGAATGAGAGAAGCGGCCGGATAGACCGTGAGGGAAGTGCCCGCAATGATGAGCATATCGGCATCGATAATAGCATTCAGGCTTTCATCAATGGTTTCGCTATCAAGCTGTTCTTCATAGAGAACAACATCAGGCTTGATAAGACCGCCGCAGGTACAGCGGGGAATGCCGGCCGTGGCGAGGATCTCCTCCGCTGAATAGCACTTATGGCACTTTTGGCAGTAATTGCGGTGAACGCTGCCGTGCAGTTCCAGGACCTTTTTGCTGCCAGCCATTTGGTGCAGACCATCAATATTCTGCGTGATAACGGCCGTGAGCTTTCCGGCGGCTTCCAGCTCCGCCAGCTTGCGGTGGGCTGCATTGGGACGGGCTGTAAGACAGATCATCTTCTGCCGGTAGAAATCGTAAAACTCCGCCGTGTGGCTGACAAAAAAGCTGTGGCTGAGGATGGTTTCCGGTGGGTAATCAAATTTTTGATTGTAAAGGCCATCGACAGAACGGAAATCGGGGATGCCGCTTTCGGTAGAGACACCGGCACCGCCGAAAAAGACAATGCGAGGGGATTCATCAATCATCTGCTGGAGTTTTTGGATATTCTCATCCATAAAGGAACCTCCTTTGGAAAATAATCTGCTGAAAAAGCCGCCGGTGGGCGGCTTTTAACAATTTATTGCTTGGCTTTTTGGCTATTCGGCTTCTGACGGAGCCTTTCCCGGGTGCCATCCGGCTTTTGAATGTAAGTGTTATCCAGGGTATGCTTAAGACTGGCCTTCATTTCGGCAATGTACTGTCCACGCAGCTCCATGCGTTCTTTGATTTCTTCATCGGTCAGGTTGCGCTCCCGGGAAAGGCGGGAAAGATGACTGATGCGTTCTAACTTTTCTTTTTCCATAGGGGCTCCTTACTTGGGGAAAATGAGATCCAGCAGATGCTGGATGACATCGTAACCAAACTGATACTTGGCGATGACGCAGCCACCAATGACCAACCCGACAAAGATGAGTTGGAGCAGCAGAGCAGCGATGCCGAGATTGCGGCGGTTGCGGTTATTACCGCGGCGGAAGGTCCATTTGATGGCGCAGACAAAATTGACAATGGGAATGGCCAACAGCACCAAAGCGCCCATAAAGGAGCTGACCTTCATCACGGAAGTATCGGGAGGAGTTTTTCGGGGCTTTTCGGGCTGTGGTTCCTCCTGCGGTGGAGCTGTGGGCTTTGGTTCTTCCTCCGGCGGGGCAGCATGCTCATCGTTTCCGGCCACGACGGCAGGCGGGATATCCGAGAGGAGATCGTCATTCCCGGCAAAGGAGCTGTTTTGCAGGTCTTCCATCATGCGTGATCCTCCGTTTACAGCTTAGCGCCGCACTGGGAACAGAACGCGGAACCGGATTCCACAGGCTGGCCGCAGGCAGGGCAGACGGTAGGCGCAGAAGATTCCTCAGCAGTAGGCTGTTCCTCTACGGACTCTGCGGGAGTCTCATCGGTATGAATGATGCAATTGTTATCATCGGAATTATCGGATTTGACAAGAGCGATACGGGCGCGCAGGGATTCAATCTGATCGTAAAGGCCGGTAATCTTGGCACAGTCGGCAGCATAGGGGCCTTCCGCCTCGGATTTACTCTGCTCATAGGTCTTGCGGCCCAGTTCCAGCAAGGCAGCATTGATATCGGACTGGATACCGAGGATTTCAGCCTTGAGCTTGGCGATTTCGCCAAGGTCTTTGGCTTTATCGGCAGCGGTACCGGCCACAACAGAGATCTTTTTACCGAGATTATCGAAGAATGCCATATGATGTTCCTCCTTGGGTGGATGAAAATTTTTGTTACAGGATGATTCTATCACAGTCTGTCCGGCAGTTCAAACAGTAAAGTTGCGGAAAGGTCAGGATGTTTTAATTTTTTCGGCTGTTTGGCCGGGGCAATAGGGCCGCAGGGGGCAACGGATGCACTGTGGGCGCCGGGCAATGCAGTATTCCCGGCCTAGAAGCACCATACGGTGGCAGAAGCCAGTGGACTTTTCCGGGGGGATTTTTTCCCGCAGCTGCATTTCGACCTTGTAGGGGTCTTTGGAAGTAGTAAGACCCAACAGATTGGTGATACGGATACAGTGGGTATCGCAAACATAGGAAGGTTGGCCGTAGATATCACCACAGATGAGATTGGCTGTTTTGCGGCCGATGCCGGGGAGCCGGGTGAGTTCCTCAATAGAATCCGGGACTACGCCACCGTATTCATCCCGAAGCATTTTGCACATTTCAACGATATCGCGGGCCTTGGTGTGATAAAAGCCGCAGCTGCGCACCATTTCTTCCACATCGGCGACATCCGCTTCGGCAAAGGCTTCAATGGAGGGGTACTTGGCGAATAGGGCGGGTACCACTTGGTTTACACGGGCATCGGTGCACTGGGCGGAAAGGCGTACAGCAATGAGCAGCTCGTGCGGGATGCGATACTGCAGGGAACAAAGATCCTGCGGGTAGAGCTTTTCCAGTTCTGAGATGATGTGCGCAATGCGTTCTTTTTCCTGCATTTTCGCCACGCTCCTTTCTGTGACCATGATAAGGATTTGCGGGCAAAATGTCAAGGAGGAGGAACCATGCTTCGACCGTTTCTTTTGTACATGGGGATTACAATGAAGCATGACACGGGAAGGGCGGGCGGAGAGAAATGAAGATATACGGTGATGTGCTGGCGGCGGTGAATTTTACAGTGACACTGCTTATTTTGCAGCTGTGCGGGCGGATACTGGGGATAAGGCCGGGAAGCGCGGTAAAGTACATATCTGGAGCTCTGGGAGCCGCTGCCGCGTTTATTATCTTTGTGCCTATTCATTCGGTAGCAGTGCAGCTTTTATATCGGTTGGCAGTTTCGGTACTGTTGGTAGGGGTAGCTTTTCCAGCACTGAATCGCAAACGGCTGCTGCGGGCCATCGGGGTGTTTTATTTGGTGAGTATCGTTTTTGCTGGTGTGACAATGTTACTCATTTGGCTGCGGCCTGGATTGGGCTTCTATACCGCTAATGGAGTGGTGTACTATCACATTCCGCCGCTGATGCTATTGGCCTGTGTGGCAGCGGCCTATGGTGCAGTAAGCCTATTTGACCGCTTTACAGCGCTGCGGATGCCGCAGAGAGACATTTACCGAATTACGATAGAGCGACGGGGACGAATGGTGCCGGTGATGGCGCTGGCCGATAGCGGCAACCGGCTGATTGAGCCGTTTTCCGGGCTGCCGGTACTGGTGGTAAACGCGGCAGAAGTATGGGGACTGCTGAATCCGGAAGAACGAAGAATCGTGCGGGAGACGGATACTGATGCGGCTGTACCTGGTGTGCGGTGGGTACTGGCCGGTACAGTACAGGGATGGGGAATGATGCCGGCATTCCGGCCGGAGAGAATGTATACAACGGTGAATGGAAAACAGGTGGAGCTGGGCGGCTATTTTGCCGTAGTGGTGGATGCCGAAATAGGGAACGGAAATTACGGTGGGGTATTTAACCCCAAGATGATACAGGTACTGCTGTGAGGTGACTGAAATGCTGCTGAATAGATTATTGAAAAGACTAAGAAAATTCTTTCTGGGTTATTATCTGGAGATTTACTACATCAATGGGCCGGACAATCTGCCGGCACCGTTGAGCCGGGAGCAGGAAACGGCGATCTTTATGCGGCTGGAGGAAGGCGACCCCAAAGCCAAGGAAATATTGATCACTCATAATTTGCGGCTGGTGGTATATATCGCGAGGAAGTTTGAATCCACCGGTATTGGAATTGAAGACCTGATCTCCATAGGGACCATTGGGCTTATCAAGGCGGTGAATACCTTTTGCCCGGCGAGAAACATAAAGCTGGCGACCTATGCCTCCCGGTGCATTGAAAATGAGATACTGATGTACCTGCGTAAGATACAGAACCAAAAAACGGAGGTTTCCATAGATGAGCCTTTGAATGTGGATTGGGACGGCAATGAGCTGCTACTTTCAGATATTCTGGGGACGGACGGCGACACGGTGAACCGTGAGTTGGAGCAGGAGGTGGAGCGCAGTGCCTTACGGGGGCTGGTAAGCGGCCTGGGGGAGCGGGAGCAGCGTATTATGCGGCTGCGATTTGGGCTGGACGGGGGTGAGGAACGCACCCAAAAGGAGGTAGCGGATATCATTGGGATCTCGCAATCTTATATCTCGCGGCTGGAAAAGAAGATCATACGGCAGCTGCGGGAGGAAATGCAACAGATCTACTGAATGGAATTGGCCGCCGGGCAGAAAACACCGGCGGTCAGTTTTATGCGTCGAAAGGGAGAAAATTCCCGGCAAAATATAATGAAATGCTGTTGCAATGTTAGAGGATAAAATGCTATACTAAAAATAGTTATAATATGTACAAAGGAGTGTGTTTCCGTGCAGGAGGCAAAGCGTTTTTCCACCGCGCTGTTTGGGTTTGACCGTAAGGCAGTGCTGGACTATATTTATGAACAGGATAAACAGGCACGCGAAGCACTGGAGGAGCTGGCGGTGCGTAATGACACACTGGACCGTAAGGCTGCGGAACTGAATGAGAAGCTGGAAGCCATGAGCGCCCAGTATAAGCAGGCGGTAAGTGATAGCAAGGAAAAGGAACGCCAGCTGAATGAGCAGGGAAGCGACTGTGCGCGCCTGCGGGAGCGCACCAATAAGCTGGCCGCGCAACTGCGGGATAAGGAGAATGCCCTGCAGCTGCAGATGGAACTGAATAAGAAGATGCAGGCCCGTGTAAATGAACAGGAGGCTGCGCTGAACAGCCTGCGAGCGGAGCTGAATGAAGCAAAATTGCAGGCTGACCTTTTTAAGGGGCGGCACGAGGATTTTAATGGGCTGAAAAACCAATTGGATGAAATAAGGGCGCAGTTTACCCAGCGACTGGATCAATTTGAGAAGGATTTTGACCGGCTGGAGGCAGAGGTGCCGTGCTGTAAGGCAGCTGCTCGGTGTGCCAATAAGCAGGAAGAGGACAAGCCGGAGGTACATAAGGTGACACTGCGGCGGCGTGGTGTGGCACAGCAGACTGAGGAACTGGCCAAAACGGCTGGCGGCGCCGGAAGCCGTGTGTGCAAGATCCTAAATGAGTGGAAGTGATGTGACCGATGATCAAATTGATACCCTCGCTGGAGATGCTTGAGGATATCCTGCGAACCATCCGGATACAGGATGTTTTGGATATCCTTATCGTGGCATATCTGGTCTATAAATTGATCGACCTGCTGCGGGAGACCCGCGCGGGGCAGCTCATCAAGGGCGTACTGGGTATAATCCTTGTGTATGTGCTGTCCCAGGCATTCCAGCTGCGCGCGGTCAGCGCCATCATCCGCTATTTGATTACCTACGGCGTTTTCGCATTGCTTATCATCTTCCAGCCGGAGCTGCGAAAGATCCTGGAGAAGCTGGGACGCACCAGCTTCTCGCTGACACAGATCCGAAAGACAGTGAACAGCATCGGCGGAAACAGCTTTGAGAATAACAGCAATATGATGCGCTGCATTAATGCCATCTGTGATAGCTGTGCCATACTTTCCAAGGAACGCACCGGTGCGTTGATCGTCATAGAGCGCAGTACCCGTCTGGGGGATATTATAGCGACCGGTACGCTGGTGGATGCCAGTCCTTCAGCCGAGCTGATCCGCAATATCTTCTTCAAAAACTCCCCTCTGCATGATGGCGCTATGGTCATCCGGGATGGACGGGTACACGCAGCGGGGTGCTTTTTGCCGCTGTCCAATAACTATGATATCAGCCGGACGCTGGGCACCCGCCACCGGGCGGCCTTGGGCATGTCGGAGGTCAGTGATGCGCTGATCGTGATTGTTTCGGAGGAGACGGGCGCGATCTCAGTAGCCAAAGACGGCAAGCTGAACCTGCGGTTGACGGTAAACAGTCTTAATTCGATTCTGTGCGATGAGCTGCTTTCCGAGCAGGAAGCGAAGAAAGGCAGCGCGATGGATACGCTGATGAGCATTTTCAGGAGAAATGGCCATGAACAAGAATCAAAATGAATCAGTCCAGCAGGCGGCTGATCGTCCCAAGACGCTAAGGATCGTCCTTTCGATCGTTATTGCGTTTTTTGTGTGGATGGCTGCCATGCTGGCGGCGCCGGAGATCACGAAAGCGATAAGAGATGTTCCCATTACGGTGGATATCCCAACCAGTGCGATGCTGGAGGTAGTGGATGGCGCGGATACCAAGGTCTCACTGGTCCTGGACGGCAAGCAGTTTGAGATAGGCAGCTATGGCCCGGAAAATGTGCGAGTGGTTGCTGATGCTTCCGCGATTACCGAGCCGGGTACCTATGAGGTGCCGCTGGTGGTGAGCGATAACGGTACCAGAAGCTATACGGTAACATCGATTTCTCCCGCTACGGTGACATTGACTTTTGAAACTAGGGCAACAAAGCTTTTGCAGATCCAGGCGGATATTACAGGGCTGACAACCCCGGCCAATTACATTGCTCCGGAAGATGAGATCGTGCTGGAGCCTTCCACCGTAGAGGTAAGTGGAGCGGAAAGCCTTATCTCCCGTGTAGAGCGTGCAGTAATCGAAGTGGACTTCAGCCGGGAGGTAAGCAGTACCCAGCAGCAGAATTCCAAGATCGTTTATTATGATGCCGAAGGCAATAAGCTGGAGACGGAGGAGGTTGCCTACTTCCACCAGGATGTGAGCAGCGTAGCGGTAACCGTTCCGGTCAAACGGGTGGCGACTCTGCCGCTGACGGTATCCTTCCTAAATGTGCCGGAAAACTTCCCAGTGGATGAGCTTTCATACAGTCTTTCTGTGGATTCCATCACAGTAGCGGCGGAGGATTCCGTGCTGCGCAATCATTCCAGTTTGGTGCTGGGGTATATCGACTTTAAGCAGATGAATCTGCTGACCTCCTCGCAAATGGACTTTGCGGTGCAGCTGCCGGAAGGCTTTACCGATATGGATGATATAGAGGTTGTAACGGTGTCCTTTGAGGCGGATGATCTTGCTTCTACCAATCTGAGCCTAAAGAACTTCCAGCTGGTGAATGTGCCAGAGGGCTTTACGGTTACAGTGGAGGAAAGCGCTTTGCGCGTGTATGTTTTGGGTAAAAAGAGTATCATCAGTGGAATAGCGGCGGGCGACTTTGTAGTGAAGGTCGATCTTTCCGACATGAGAACGCGTGCTGGAAAATACGAGATGCCGGTTTCCATCTATGCGCCGACCAAAGGCTATGTATGGGCGGTGGGTGAATACAGTGTGACAGTGGACGCCAAGGCCAGTTAATTTTAATGATAAATTCGGCTCTGCTTTTTATGGGCAGAGCTGAATTTTCTTTCCCGGGGGATCGTAATGAGTATTTATCTGATCAACAATATTATTGTACCGCTGGAGGAGGAAGCAGATTTCCGGCGAGAGGTGCTGCGTGCCCTGCGGTGTAAAGGCAGCGACCTTTTGAAGGTGGATATCTATCGGAAAAGCGTAGATGCCCGCAAAAAAGAGAATATCAGGCTAAACTATACCATAGCGGCTACGCTGAAAGAAGGCGTCACCCTACGGGAAAACGCGAAGTATCGCCTGCTGATGGAAGACAAACCGCAGTTCCGGCCGGGGATGGAGCCAATGAAGCACCGCCCGGTGATTATTGGATTGGGGCCTGCGGGGATGTTCTGTGGTTTGATGCTGACACGAGCCGGGTATCAGCCGGTCATCCTGGAGCAGGGAGCACCTATGGAGGAGCGCGTGGCAGATGTAGAGGCCTTTTGGCAGGAGCAGAGGCTGGATGAAAGCTCTAACATTCAGTTTGGTGAAGGCGGAGCCGGGACCTTCTCCGATGGGAAGCTGATGACCCGCATCAATGATGGGTTTTGCCGGGTGGTGTTGGAGGAATTTGTGGCACATGGCGCGCCTAAAGAGATCCTAACGGCTGCCAAGCCGCATATTGGTACAGACCTGCTGCGAAAGGTGGTTGTGGCAATCCGGCAAGAGATTGTGGCAATGGGGGGCGAAGTCCGCTTCCATGCGGTAGCGGAAGATATTATCGCCAAGGACGGTAAGATCACCGGTGTTATTGCGCAGGGAGAGGAGATTCCATGCGACTGTCTGATTTTGGCGCCCGGTAATGCGGCAAGACCACTTTTCACCTGCTGTATGGAGCGGGGGATTGCAATAGAGGCGAAACCTTTTTCCGTAGGGGCTAGGATAGAGCACCCGCAGGAAGCGATAGATCACGCCATGTATGGGGACTATGCAGGTCACCCCAAGTTGGGACATGCCGAATACCAGCTCTCGGAACGGGAGACAGATACCGGCCGGGCAGTGTATACCTTCTGTATGTGTCCGGGCGGTGTGGTGGTACCGGCGGCTTCCGAACGGGAAACGATAGTGACCAACGGCATGAGCTACCACAGCCGGGATGGAAAAAATGCCAATGCTGCGCTGGTAGTTTCGGTGGACCATCGGGACTATGGGTCAAATCCGCTGGATGGGGTTTGGTTCCAGCAGGCGATAGAACGAAGGGCATATGCTGCTGTTGGGGATTACCACGCTCCAGCACAGACCGTGGGATGCTTTATGCAGGGGTGTCCCGGGGCGGAGTGGGGCAAAGTGGAGCCGACTTACGCCATTGGTGTGAAGCCGTGCAACTTTACAAAAATACTGCCGTCTTTTGTGACGGAACAGATGAAAAAAGGATTAGCAATATTTGACCGACGAATAAAGGGCTATGCTGTCTCGGATGCGGTGTTGACAGCACCGGAGACACGCACATCCTCACCTGTGCGCATTCTGCGCGGGGAGGACAGACAAAGTATTTCGGTGGAGGGAATTTATCCCTGTGGAGAAGGCAGCGGCTATGCCGGAGGCATCATGAGCTCAGCGGTGGATGGGATCCATACGGCGGGAGCGGTGATTGAGCGTTTCTCACCGCCAGGTGATTGAATAGTTGGACAAAATATGCTATAATATTTTATCAAAATGGAAAGGAGGCCGGCTGTCATGAGATTTTTTGCGTGGAAAGAAAACTTTGCCAAAGCGGACGCGCTGATCGTTGAGAACCGGCCTCTGCCGATGTTCCTGTGCCGGGTGTTGGCTTCCCGCGGGATCAAGGATTCCGCATCAGCAGAAACCTTTTTGAACTGTACCCAACCGCTATGCGACCCCATGGAACTGCATGATATGGAAAAAGCAGTGACGATTGTGCGCAGGGCGATAGACGAGGGAAAGAAAATTCTTGTCTTTGGCGACTATGACTGCGATGGGATCACCGCCACGGTGTTGCTGTATGAGTACCTAGAGGGCGAAGGCGCTGATGTGTGCTATTACATCCCGGAACGGCTGAATGAGGGCTATGGTCTTTCCATGAAGACGATGGAAATGGTCATTTCCTCTGGAATCGAGCTGATCATCACTGTAGATAACGGCATTTCTGCTGTGGAGGAGATTAAGCGCGCTAAAGAAGCTGGAATCGAGGTAGTGGTGACTGACCACCATGCGCTGCCCCAGCAGCTACCACCCGCGGATGCTTTGGTCAATTCCGCATTTGAGGAAAACAGCTCGCCCTGTCGGTACCTGTGCGGTGCCGCCATGGCATTTAAGCTGATTGCTGCATTGGAACAGCAGATGCAGGGGGAGGATCCCCAGGACCTGCTACTAGAACAGTATGGCGACCTGGTGGCAATCGCTACACTGGCTGATGTGGTACCGCTGAAAGGGGAAAACCGCATCCTAACCCGGCTGGGGCTTGAGGTGCTGGCTCAAACAGAGCGACCTGGTCTATTGGCTTTAGCTCAAAATGCCAAAGCAGATCTGGCAGCCTGCAATAGCGATACCATCTCCTTTATGCTCGCACCGCGTATCAATGTGACTGGGCGGATAGGAAGTGTAGATACTGCGGTACAGCTGCTGCTGACCCAAAATGAGGAACAGGCAGTGGCACTTGCGGCGGAGATAGAAAAGCTGAATGCGGAGCGTCGCCGTATGGAGGAAAATATCTCTGCGGAGGCAGGGGAGTTGCTGCACCGCAAGCCTGATCTGCTGCACAACAGAATATTGACGCTGGTGGGGGATGACTGGCATTTGGGGGTGATTGGGATTGCCGCGGCTCGGATGCTGGAACGCTACCGCAAACCATGTATTATCATTTCTTGCTCTAATGGTATTGCCAGGGGTTCGGCCCGCAGTGTGGAGGGCTTTAGTATCATTGATGCCATTGCTGCGTGCAGCGAGAGGTTGCAGAAATTTGGCGGACACCCCATGGCTGCTGGCTTTACACTGGCGGAGGAGGATATTCCGGCTTTTACTGCCGCATTGGAAGAATATGCTGCGGAGCATTATCCCATTATGCCAGTGCATACGGTAAAGCTGGATGCCCCCATTGCGCCGGAGGAGATTACCGTGGCTAATGTAGAGGAGATGAGCCGGCTTTCTCCTTTTGGATGCGAAAACCCCATGCCGACTTTTTTACTACCTGGTGTGACAGTGCAGGCTGTGAATTCTATTGGGAATGGTAATCATCTGCGTATGTCTGTAACGGCTGGGCGGTATACAGTGCCGATGGTGTACTTCGGAATGCCTGTAAAGCAGTTTCCCTTTTCGATTGGCGACCACATAGATGTGGCCTGTGCGTTAAGTATCAATGATTTTAATGACCAGCGGACGGTTTCCGTACGGGTCATCAATGTGCATCCGACGGGCTGGCGGCAGGGAGAGAATCTGCGTGCAGCAGCGGCCTTTGAGGCGGTGGTGCGCGGAGAAGAAACTGCTGATGCCACGGAAGTCCTTACCCGGAACGACTTGGCAGGAGTGTATCGTTATCTGCGGGATAACAGCCCCATAAAGACAGGAACGGACGGAATGTACTACATATTGCGAAAAAAGTTGGATGGCTATACCTACTTTAAGCATTTGGCGGCACTGCAGATTATGCGGGAGCTGGAGCTGATGGAGGATATGCAGCCTGAAGGCTTTGTGATAAAAAACGGAGAAAAGAAGGTGGAGCTGGAACACTCCCAAACCTTCCGAAGGCTCCAGAAAGGATAGGTGAGCGATGGACGCCCTGTATGAAAAACTAGCGGATGCCATAGAAAAATCCAATAAGGCCTATGATATTCCGCGGATAAGAGCGGCCTATGAGCTGGCAAAAAAGGCGCACGAAGGACAGATGCGTTCTTCCGGTGACCCATATATTTCCCATCCCATAGAAGTGGCAGTAATACTGGTAGGACTGGGCATGGATTCGGATACCATCATCGGTGGGCTGCTGCATGATGTGGTGGAAGATACTACCGTAACGCTGGAGGATATAGAAAAGCAATTTGGCGGCGATGTAGCTGAACTGGTGGATGGTGTGACAAAGCTCGCCAATATTCCTTATTCCAGCCGGGCAGAGCAACAGGCGGAAAATGTACGCAAGATGCTGTTGGCCATGGCAAAGGATGTTCGAGTTGTCATCATCAAGCTGGCAGACCGGCTGCACAACATGCGCACGCTGGATTATCGCATTCCTGAAAAGCAGCGGGTCAAATCGCTGGAGACGATGGAGATTTATGCGCCGCTGGCGCACCGGCTGGGTATCCGCAGTGTCAAGGAAGAGTTGGAGGATCTCTCTCTGAAACATTTGGATCCGGTGGCTTACCACGAGATAGAGCAGCAGCTGGCCCTGCGCAAGGAGGATCGAGAGGCTTTTCTGAGCAATATTATTAAGCGAATTCAGGCCAGGCTGGAAGAAGAACATGTGACCGCACAGATAGATGGGCGGGTGAAAAGCATCTACGGCATCTACCGTAAGATGTATATTCAGGGCCGCTCCTTTGATGAGATTTACGATATTTATGCGGTGCGCATTATTGTGGATACTGTACCGGAGTGTTACAACATTCTGGGGATCATCCATGATATGCTGCGGCCGATCCCGAATCGCTTTAAGGACTATATCTCTACCCCCAAGCAGAACATGTATCAATCGCTGCATACCACTGTGCTGGATAAAGAAGGCGTGCCTTTTGAAGTGCAGATCCGTACCTGGGATATGCATTACACTGCGGAATACGGTGTTGCGGCGCACTGGAAATACAAGATCGGCATGGAGGGTAAGGATTCGCTGGATGAGCGCCTGGCGTGGATCCGGCAGCTGTTGGAATCGCAGAAGGACTCCGATGATGTGGAGGACATTGTAAAATCCATTAAAACCGATATTGCACCGGAGGAGGTTTTTGTATTTACGCCGCGCGGGGATGTGATCCGGCTGCCACAGGGTTCCACCGTGGTGGACTTTGCCTATGCTATTCACTCAGAGGTCGGCAATAAGATGATCGGTGCCAAAGTGGATGGGCGGTTGGTTTCGCTGGACTATAAGGTAAAAACCGGCATGATTGTAGAGATCATTACCTCCACCACCCAGAGTAACGGCCCTAGCCGTGATTGGTTGAAAATCGTAAAGACCAGTGAGGCCCGTAATAAGATTCGCTCCTGGTTCAAAAAAGAAAAGCGGGAAGAGAACATTGCTGAGGGCAAATTGGCACTTGAAAAGGAAATGCGCCGCAATCTGATTGCCCCGCCGCAGGAAGAGCGTGAAAAGTTTATCGCGGACATTGCCACCCGGCAGAAATACAACACGGTGGATGATTTTTACGCCTCTATTGGCTATGGCGGTATATCGCTGGAAAAGATCATGCCGCGTGTCAAGGATGATTTTATCCGCCTATACCGCAAGCCAGAACAGACCCTAGCCCCAACTGTTAAGAAAACCTCACAAAAGGCTTCTAACGGCGTTATTGTGGAAGGGCTGGATGGTTGCTTAATCAAATTTGCACGGTGCTGTAATCCACTACCCGGCGATGAGATCGTAGGTTTTATCACTCGTGGGTTCGGGGTATCTATTCACAAGTGCGACTGCGCCAATGTGGTAAATGCTCGTCGCCGTGGGGAGGACCCGGAGCGGTGGGTAAATGCCACCTGGGCCAGTAAGGTGAAAGAAACATTCAAATCCACGCTGGATATTCTTGCATCGGACCGGATCGGTATACTAGCAGATGTAAGCGTACAGTTGGGGAATATGCGCGTTCCCATTCATTCGGTGATGGCTAAGGAGTTGAAGACCGGTCAGACTAGTATTCAGGTTTCCATCGGCATCAGTGACCTGAACCAGCTACAGACCATTATCAATAACCTTAGCCGGATCCCCGGCGTATCTTCGGTGAAAAGGGCGGTGCTTTCGTGAGAGCGGTCGTACAAAGAGTCAGCGAGGCATCGGTTCGCATTGCTGGCGAAACGGTAGGGAAAATCGGAAAAGGATTTTTGATCCTGCTGGGGGTAACCGAAGGGGATACTCCAGAGCTGTGCAGTTATTTGGCTGAAAAATGTGCCGGACTGCGGGTCTTTACCGATGAAAACGATAAAATGAATCTTTCGTTGAAGGATGTAGCGGGAGAGGTACTGGTGGTTTCGCAGTTTACGCTATATGGTGACTGCCGAAAGGGCAAACGGCCTTCTTTCATCGCGGCAGCCCGGCCGGGAACGGCGATTCCGTTGTATGAGCGGTTTGTGGCAGAGCTGATGGACCATGATCTCCATGTGGAAACAGGCTGGTTCGGCGCAGATATGGAGGTATCCCTTATAAATGACGGACCGGTGACGCTGATACTGGATACAGAAGAAATGCGTACCGGCCGGGTGGATCGATAAAAGGAGTGAAAAAAAGATGAAAGTGATCAGTGTGCCGATGCATTGCTTTGCATCGAATTGCTATTTGGTGGCCAGTGAGAAAGGCAACTGTGCCGTCATTGACCCCGGTATGGAACCGGAAAATATTATCAAGGCGATAGAAGAGAACCACCTGACCCCTAAAATAATTCTGCTGACCCATGGCCATTACGATCATTTCTGCGCAGTGCCAGGGCTCAAGGAGCACTATCCGGAAATCCAGCTGATGGCGGCAGAAAAGGAAGTGCCTCTCTTGAGCGATCCCCGCAAGAATTACAGCGCTTCTGCCATTGGTGCGCCAGTTACCCTTCAGCCGGACCGACTGCTGAAAGAGGGAGACAAGATAGAGCTGGATGAGCTGGAGTTTACCGTTTGGGAGACACCCGGCCATACCGCCGGTTGTCTGACCTATTTCTGCGGGGACGCCATTTTTACAGGGGATACCCTGTTTGTGCAGAGCTGCGGCCGTACCGATATGTACAGCAGTGACTTTATGGATATGGTGGATTCATTGACCCGACTGCGCTCTATCAAGACCAATTACCATATGTACCCCGGCCATGAGCAGGATGGAATGCTGTTTGACCAGTACGCCTGGATCGATAGCCTGGTAGCACGGGTACGCGCGGCTTATGGTCGTTAAACTGAATCGACCGGACATCCGGTACGAGGTGGAAAGTCTGATACGGATGCTGTTGGGAGAAACTCCGGTGACGATTGTTTTGCCGGGAGAAGCCATCCCAGATGACAATGACAGCATTGCCATTACGGTGCAGGAGCAGGAAAAATGCTGCCTGTGCCATGTGGTTGCCTGCCTGAATGGGGAAAAGCGTGAGGCGTCATCTCCTAGTACGGTAGACCGGACGGAGATAGAGCAGACCATCTGCCGGATGCTGTACAATCAATTGACAACACTGTTGGGACACACTCTTCCCTGGGGAATGCTGACCGGTGTGCGTCCGGTAAAGCTGGTACGGCAAATGACCGAAGTAGGAATGACAGAAGCTGATGTTATGCAAAAGCTATCTGATTATGGTGTCAGTGAGGAGCGGGCGCAACTTTCGATGGATACTTGGCATAACCAGCGGGAGATTGTGGAGGCACTTTCTTCGGATCAGATCAGTTTGTATGTTGCGATCCCGTTTTGTCCCTCCCGGTGCAGCTATTGCTCCTTTGTGTCGCATTCCATTGAACGGGCAGGAAATATGCTGGAAGAGTATCTTCCGCTGTTGCTACGGGAGCTGAAACTGACAGGCCGCCTGGTAAAAGAGGCGGGGCTTACCGTTATCAGTGTATACATTGGCGGAGGGACACCGACGACCCTAACTGCAGAGCAGATGGACCGTCTTTTACAAGAGATCAGAAAAGACTTTGATCTGACTGCCTGTGAGGAATTTACCGTAGAGGCTGGCCGTCCGGATACCATCACGCTGGAAAAGCTAAGGGTAATGGCGCAAAATGGTGTGGACCGCATCAGCATTAACCCGCAGACACTCAATAACAGCGTTTTAAAGGCCATCGGACGACGACATACAGCCGAGGATTTTTTTGATGCATGGAAGCTCTCGGAAGAATTTCACTTTGACCGAAATGTTGACCTCATAGCCGGACTGCCAGAGGACACTTTTGAGTCCTTCCGAAGCACCATAGAACAGGTGCTGGCGCTCCACCCGGAAAATATTACGGTACATACCCTAACGGTCAAGCATGCTTCCACACTAAAGGAAGAGGGCCCGCAGAAGCGAACTGCCATGGAGATGGTGGAATATTCCCGTCATTTGCTAGAGGAGGCGGGTTACCAACCATACTACCTATACAGGCAGAAGGGCACTGTGGAGGCATTGGAAAATGTGGGCTATACCCTGCCGGGAAAGGCCTGCAAATACAATGTCTATATTATGGATGATGGGCATACCATAATCTCAGCAGGGGCTGGCGGTGTAACCAAGCTGGTACCGAACGGTCCACAGCGCATTACCCGTAGCTTTAACTATAAATACCCGTATGAATATATCAATCGTTTCCAAACGGTGCTGGAGCGAAAGGAAGCCCTGCCGCTGCAGCGCCTAAATGATACCGAGTGAACCGAAAGGAGCGGAAGTTATGAATCAGGCAAACTGGGATGACATTTTGGGAAAAGCCAAGGAATTTGGCAAGGCGGTAGGCAATGTTGCCGGTGAAGTAGTGGATGCTTCCCGCCAGAAGCTGGACGAGATGAAGAAGCGGCGTGAGCTGGAGGAATGCTATATGAAGCTGGGACGGATGTACTATGCCCTGCTACAGGAAGGTACCGAGGAGGAGGAAACCGCTCATGCCATTGCAGAAAAGGCGGCAGCTATTAAGGTGATGCTGGAAAGAGTAAACGAGAAAAAGCGGCGGGAGAATACGGAGATTCATATGGTGGCATGCCCCCACTGCAATAAACTGGTACCCTCTACGGCGATGTTTTGCAGCTATTGCGGCAAGGCTATTTACCCTGCAGAGGAAAAATAAACTGTAATAGTAAACATAACGGGGAAGTCGAACAGCAAAGTATGCTGTTCGGCTTCCTTTTTTGGTGAAAAGGGGCGGAGGAGATGATGGAAAAAGGAAAGCAGACTATTTTGCAGGGAGCGCTCATCTTAACAGCATCCACCATGGTCGTTAAGGTGATCGGTGCGCTGTTCAAAATCCCGCTGGCTAATATACTGGGCGGCGTAGGAATGTCCTATTTTGTTTCCGCTTATGATGTTCTCATTCCCATTTATTCCATGACAGTGACCGGATTGGGTGTAGCTGTTTCCCGTATGGTATCGGAGTACGGCGGCAGGGGAGAAGAGGCTGGAAACATTCTAAAAACTGCGAGACTCATGTTCTTGGGGATTGGCACGCTGGCGGCAGTGCTGCTGTTTATTGGAGCTGGACCATTAACAAAACTCATCGGAAACCCTGCGGCGGCACTTTCGGTCTGTTGCATTGCGCCGTCTGTTCTGTTTTCCTGCCTCTCTTCGGCTTATCGTGGCTACTTTCAAGGGCGACAGAACATGCTGCCGACCGCTCGTAGTCAAGTCGTGGAGGCCATGGTTAAGCTGGTTGCCGGAATTCTATTGGCGTGGGTTATTTATTCCAAACTAAACGATGCGGCAATGGCGGGAACACTGGGCTGGCCTGGTACAATGCAGGAGGTACAGCTGAGGATTTTGCAGTACTCAGCGGCTGGAGCCGTGCTGGGCGTATCACTGAGCACATTGTGTGGATTATTGTTTATTCGTGGTCAGTACCGACGAAATGTACCGGAACGAGGAGGGCGTTTTTCCAGTACGGATGCCAAAAAGCTGTGGCATGTTGCGCTGCCAATTGCACTGACTTCTCTCTGTGCCAATCTTACCACTGTTATCGATCTTTCCTCTGTAATGAACTGCCTGAAAAATGCTGTGGAGCAGGGGAGTGCGCATATCCTGCGGATGTATACTGGGTGTATCCCTCCGGAGGTAACGGTGGAGGTGCTTCCCGAATATCTGTATGGCTCATATTCTGGGCTGGCAGTTTCAGTTTTTAACCTAGTACCGGCGGTTACGGCCGGCATTGGGATGAGTGCGATTCCAGCCATAGCCCGCTATTGTGCTGCAAAAGATGACAGGTGCTTGCAGCGATCGGTGGAATCGGTAATGGCAACCACAGCTGCAGCTGCTTTCCCAGCCGGGCTTGGCATTTTTACCTTTGCGGAAGAAATTCTATCATTTCTATATCCGCATCAGTTAATGGAGGTTGCCATCGTAGCGCCAACGCTGCGGATGATGGGCGTAGTGACAATTCTGATATCCTTTGCCGGGATCTTTAATAATATATTGCAGGCTTCCGGGATGGAACGGACGCCATTAACAGCGCTCTTGATTGGCGGTGTGCTGAAAATGGCGACAAATTACATTCTTGTTTCCAGGCCAGAAATCAATATTCATGGGGTAGCCTATGGCAGTTTACTGTGTTACTGCTTTATAGTACTGTACAGTGCGCTGCGCTGGTTTGGCAGCGGTCGACCGTTTGCGCGGGTATCGGTGCTCCTCAAGCCGATGATCTCTGCCGTTGTGTGCTGTTTCGCGGCGCGGGCGGTTTATAACCTCCTTTTGGGATACATAAGCGCTTGGGCATCCCTGCTTTTTTCCATTGCGGTGGGGGGCGCTGTGTACATCGGGCTGCTGTTTTGTCTGAAGTTTATTAAAAGTGCTGAAATATGTGTTGCATTTTCGGGCAAGAATAGAAGAAAATAGCTTGAATTTAAGCCGCATTTCTAGTAAAATGGGAGTACTATCTGAAAAGCAGGTTATTCACAATGCCAAATCTGTGCGACAAGGAATCCTATGACTGCAATGATTTAATTAAGATTGTTGGAATTCTGCGGAGCCCGGAAGGATGCCCGTGGGATAGGGCGCAGGATCATCACACCATCCGAAATAATTTCTTGGAGGAGGCGTATGAGGCTGTAGAAGCCATTGATCTGGAAAGTTCCGCACTTCTGCGGGAGGAGCTGGGAGATGTGCTGCTTCAGATTGCGCTGCACAGCCAAATGGAGGCGGAACAGGGCCATTTTGATTTTAATGATGTATGCACCGGGATTTGCCGCAAGATGATCGGCAGGCATCCGCACATCTTTGGCAGTGAGTATGCTGTGAATGCTGCGGAGGCGGCACAAAACTGGGAACAGCAGAAACGCAAGGAAAAAGGACTTTACAGTTTGGAGGATCGTTTGCGGCAGGTTTCCGGCGCTTTACCGGCACTGATGCGTGCGCAAAAACTGATCTCCCGAGCAGCCGCATCCGGATGTTTCGAAGATCCGAATGATGGTATGCTCCGAAATTGCCTGGAGGATGCGCTTTTGGCGGATGAAACGGATGTGCAAGGTTGGAGCAGGTTACTGTTCCTTGTATGCGAGCGAATGGAGCGACTTGGAATTTCTGCAGAGGAAGCGCTTTCCCGTGAGTCGGACCGGATGATCGAATGCTTTTTGGAGATGCAACATAGCGAGAAACCCACGGAGGGTAGATCGTTGTGAATATGAAAAAGGCATGGTTGCCTACTATTCTTTTATATCAGGAGGAAATACAAAATGACCAAAGCTGAAATGATCGTCGCCGTAGCCGAAAAGGCCGGTATGACTAAGAAGGATGCCGAGAAGGCAGTTGCCGCTGTTTTGGAGACCGTTACCGAGACCTTGAAGAAGGGCGATAAGATCACCCTCACCGGGTTTGGCTCCTTCGAGGTTAAGACCCGCGCGGCTCATGCTGGTATTAACCCCAAGACCCGCAAGCCCATCACCATCGCTGCCAGCAAAGCTCCCGTTTTTAAGGCTGGTAAGGCGCTGAAGGATGCTGTAAAATAAATTCTGAACCAGTGGAGTCGGTGCCAGCGCACCGGCTCTTTTGTAAGGAGGCCCCCTATGAGGCTGGATAAATATTTGAAAGTTTCCCGGATCATCAAACGGCGGACCGTGGCCAATGAGGCCTGTGATGCCGAACGCGTAGTAGTAAATGGCAAAACCGCCCGCGCCTCCTACGAGGTCAAGGTAGGGGATGTTATCGAGATCAACCTGGGGCAAAAACCGGTAAAACTGCGGGTGACCGCGCTGAAGGAAACAACCAATAAGGATAACGCATCCGAGAATTTTGAGATTTTGTAAAAGGGAAGCCGCGGCAGCAATGCTCCGGCTTCCTTTTCCATTTCTTTCAATTGTTGAGGAATGTTTACTGCTCCTTTGGTCAGCCCATACTTCTGCCATCGCGTTGGTGGGGGAAAGGGCTATGTATTATAAGGTAGAGATCAGCGGCGTTGATACATCCAAGCTGAAAACACTAAAAAATGACGAAACCAACGAATTATTGCGACGGGCACATGCCGGGGATAGAGAAGCGCGTAACCGGCTGGTGGAAAGCAACCTGAAGCTGGTGCTCAGCGCCGTACAGCGCTTCAGTAACCGAGGAGGCAACCCAGATGACCTGTTCCAGGTGGGGTGTATCGGGCTTATCAAGGCAATCGAGCGCTTTGATATTGAGCTGGGACTGAAGCTGAGCACTTATGCTTTTTCCCTTATTATTGGAGAAATGCGTCGCTTTCTACGGGATTCTGGCATGGTGAAGGTGACACGACGAGTAAGGGAACAAGCTGTTGCTGCCCTGAAGAAAAAAGAGGAGCTGCAAAATTCCTTAGGACGCGAGCCGACTGTGGAAGAGATAGCGGCAGCCATGCAGCAGCCCAAGGAAGATGTGGTGCTGGCAATGGAAGCGATTATGGAGCCCAGTTCACTGTATGATCCTGCTTATTCCGATGGGAGAGAGAACATCTGCCTGATAGACCAGGTGCAGGATAAAACAAGTGAGAGCGACTGGCTGGATGAAATGCTGCTGCGGCAGGCAATGGAGGCACTCTCCGCCCGAGAAAAGAAAATACTGTCGTTGAGGTTCTTTGCTGGCAAAACGCAGGTGGAAGTCAGCCAAGCGGTAGGAATATCACAAGCTCAGGTTTCGCGTATCGAAAAAGGAGCATTGCAGCGCATTAAAACACAGATGTAAACTGGAATAGCCCTGCCGCATAGGATTGAACAGAATCCTGCGCACAGGGGAGGGAAGCAGATGGTATGCAGTTTAATGGACCTGCGCTGTAAGGAAGTGGTCAATATTCAAAACGGTGCCTGCCTAGGATGCGTTTGTGATGTAGAGTTTGATACATGCACAGCTCGCATTTGTACCCTTATCATTTTTGGCAGACCACGCTTTTTCGGCCTGTTTGGCAGGGAACCAGACCTGATTATTCCATGGGATCAGATCAAATGCATTGGAGAAGATACCGTACTGGTGGAAAATGTTGCATGCCCGGCACCGCCCCATCGTCGGCCGTCCTTTGCCGGGGCTTTGCATTGATTGAGGATGATCCGCAGAAAACTGCGGATTTTCTTTTTATTTATGCTTGATTTTCCCGAAAAGCTATGATAAACTATATCGGTACAACGCATGCGGTACGATCTGTTCGGCCATGTGCCCGCAAGGGTGGCAGGGCGGAGATGACTGCCGCAGAGGTTACACAAACAAATTTTTGGAGGTAAACAAACAATGGCAGTAGTATCTATGAAACAGCTTCTGGAAGCTGGCGTACACTTTGGTCACCAGACCCGTCGCTGGAACCCCAAGATGGCTCAGTACATCTTCACCGAGCGCAACGGTATCTACATCATCGACCTGCAGAAAACCGTAAAGAAGCTGGAAGAGGCTTATGATTTCGTTCGTGAGCTTTCCGCCAACGGTGGCACCGTTCTCTTTGTTGGTACCAAGAAGCAGGCTGGCGATTCCATCCGTGAGGAAGCGGAGCGCGCCGGTGCTTACTATGTAAACGCTCGTTGGCTGGGCGGTATGCTCACCAACTTTGAAACCATCCGTAAGCGTATCCGTCGTCTGGAGCAGCTGCGCAAGATGGAAGCAGACGGCACCTTTGAGCGTCTGCCTAAGAAGGAAGTTGTTAAGCTGGAACTCGAGATCGAGAAGCTCGAGAAATACCTCGGCGGCATTAAGGATATGAACAAGCTGCCCGCCGCTATGTTCGTTGTCGATCCCCGCAAGGAGAAGATCGCTGTTGCTGAAGCTCACAAGCTGGGCATCCCCGTTATCGCCATCGTAGATACTAACTGCGATCCCGATGAGATTGACTATGTTATCCCTGGTAACGATGATGCTATCCGCGCTGTTAAGCTGATCTCCTCCGCGATGGCCAACGCCATCATTGAAGGTCACCAGGGCGCTATGGGCGCCGCTGAAACTGAGGCCGAGACCGCTGCTGAGACCCAGAAATAAGAATTGACACGGAGAAGCCCGAAGAACTTTCGGGCTTTTCTTGAGAAACTGTGATAAAACACCTATAAAAGATACAGGAGGAAACAAAAATGGCATTCACTGCTCAAGATGTTAAGGATCTGCGCGAAAAAACCGGCTGTGGCATGATGGACTGCAAAAAAGCTCTGACCGCTTCCGATGGCGATGTAGAAAAGGCGATCGAGTTCCTGCGTGAGAAGGGCCTGGCCGCTGCCGCCAAGAAGTCCGGCCGCGTAGCTGCCGAGGGTGTGGTATGCACCATGGTAGATTACGAAAAGAAGGTTGGCGTTGTTATAGAGGTCAACTCCGAAACCGACTTTGTTGGTAAAAACGCTGATTTCATCAGTTTTGTCGAGGCATGTGCCAAGACTGTTATTGATGAGAATCCCGCTGATGTAGAGGCCCTGATGAACTGCAAGCTGGCCGGTACCGATGTTACTGTTGACGCCGCGCTGAAGGATAAGATCCTCACCATTGGCGAAAACCTGAAGATCCGTCGCTTCACTCGCTACGAGGGCAATGTAGTCAGCTACACCCACGGCGGCGGCCGTATTGGCGTCCTGGTCAAGTTTGAGCTGGATGGCGTGGCCGCCGACAAGGACTTTGAGACCTTCGGCAAGGATATCGCCATGCAGATTGCGGCTGTAAGCCCCAGCTATATCTGCCCCATGTGCGTTCCCGCTGATGTGGTAGCCAAGGAAAAAGAGATCGTCCTGGCTCAGATCGAGAACGATCCTAAGCTGGCTGGCAAGCCCGCTCAGGTTAAGGAGAAGATGGTAGACGGCCGTATCAACAAGTTCTATAAGGAAGTCTGCCTGCTCAAGCAGCCCTTCGTTAAGGACGGCGAGATCGATGTTGCTGAGTATATCGAGAAGACTGGCAAGGAGCTGGGCGGTACCATCAAGGTTGCTGACTTTGTCCGCTATGAAAAGGGTGAGGGTATCGAGAAGCGCGAGGATGACTTCGCCGCTGAAGTTGCCAGTATGGTAAAGTAATTTAGTAAAAAATGATAGAGACAGCAACTATCCTTATGGGTGTTGCTGTTTTTATTATGTAATGTAGAAGATTACCTGTTGATTTGAACAAAAAAATGCGTTATTATTGTAATATCAAACAACAAGGAGGACTTCAGAATGAAATTTTCCCAGATGAAATATGAGCGCCCGGATGCTGAGCAGCTGAAAGCTGAGTTGAATGGCTTGACTGAAAAGCTGAAAGCAGCGAAAAGCTATACTGAGGCGAAAGAATTGTTCCTGGCAGAGGAAAAGCTGAATAAGCATATCAGCACCTTGGCGAATCTTGCCCATATTCGCCACACCATTGATACTCGCGATGCTTTTTATGATGGAGAAATGAAGTTCTGGAACAAGGTTGACCCCGAGCTGGAGGAGTGCCAGCAGGGCTGGACTCAGGCCATGCTGGAATCTCCTTACCGTAAGGACTTTGCCGAAGAGTACGGCAACCTGATGTTCCTCAAGGCGGAAATCAAGTGCAAGACCTTCTCTCCTGTGATTATTGAAGAACTGCAGAAAGAAAATGAGCTGGCCGATGAGTATGAAAAGCTGTTGGCTTCTGCTCAGATCCCGTTTGAGGGCGGTGTATACACCCTTTCTCAGCTCACTCCGTTTAAGAGTGACCCGGACGATGCCCGTCGCCTCGCTGCATGGAAAGCCGAGGGCAATTGGTACAAAGAAAACCAGGCTAAGCTGGATGATCTTTACGATCAACTGGTGCATCTGCGTGATAAAATGGGCAAAAAGCTGGGCTATGAAGGTTATACCACGCTGGGATACTACCGCATGGGCCGCAACTGCTACACCAAGGAAGATGTAGAGAAGTTTCGCAAGGCGGTTGTGAAGTATTTGGTGCCTGTGGCGGACAGCATTTATCGCGAGCAGGCGAAGCGTTTGGGCAAAGAATATCCTATGAGCTTTGCCGATAACGCGCTGGAATTCCGCTCCGGCAATCCCAAGCCCATCGGCACACCGGATGAGATCCTTGCCATGGGTCGCAAGTTCTATGATGAGCTTTCTCCCGAGACCAGCGAATTCTTCCGCATGATGCTGGACAATGAACTGCTGGATGTTCTTTCCACCGAAGGCAAACGCAGCGGTGGCTACTGCACCAGCATCGCCGATTATGAGGTTCCCTTTATCTTTGCCAACTTTAACGGCACCCAGCACGATGTGGAAGTAGTGACCCACGAGGCCGGCCACGCCTTTGCCGCATACATGAACCGCCATCGCATCCCCACCTCCTACATTTGGCCTGGTATGGAAGGCTGCGAGGTTCATTCCATGTCGATGGAATTCCTGGCATGGCCTTGGGCGGAGGGCTTCTTCGGGGAGGATGCCCGCAAGTTCCGTTACAGCCATCTTTCCGGTGCTCTCACCTTTATTCCTTATGGTACTATGGTCGATCACTTCCAGCATATCGTATTTGAAAAGCCCGATATGACCCCGAGAGAGCGCCATAATGTCTGGAAGGAGCTTTTGGGCATCTATATGCCTTGGATGAAGTTGGATGGTGACATTCCGTTCTACAGCGAGGGTGAAGGATGGCAGCGTCAGCACCATATCTACTCCATGCCGTTCTATTATATTGATTATTGCCTGGCACAGACCGTTGCACTCCAGATCTGGGCGCTGCAGCAGAAAGACCGCAAGAATGCTTGGGAACACTACATGGCTTACACTCGTCAGGGCGGCAGCCGCGTCTTTACCGAGCTGCTGAAGAACGCAGGCCTGGAAAGCCCCTTTGAGGAGAGTTGCCTAAACGGTGTTTGCCAGACCGCCAGCGAATGGCTGAAGAGTTACGATTTGACCGGCATCGAATAATCGCTTGGTGAAATGCGTGAAATAGGGCAGGAGACTTGCATAAAAACTCTGTTTGGATTTCACAAATCAACAGATAAAATCACGATATCCCGCGCAAATAATTGACAAATTACAAATTCTATGGTAGTATATTAAAAAAAATTTTTTATAGAATACAGGATTCAAAATTAAATCCTGCAAGTCGCAGCGCTTTGCCCTAGGATTTTAGGTATAAATGGACTGAAACCACTTAATTTGTGAATTCGCGGCGTAAGCCCGATTCAAAATAACAAAACGAAAATATTTAAGGAGGAAATTGCAACATGAAAAAGTTTCTGGCTCTGTTGCTCGCTGTAGTCATGGTTCTTACCATGGTAGCCTGCGGCGAGGGCAAGAAGAAAGCTGACGGTCAGGTTGTTATCGGTACTTCTACCGAAGCTTCCGGCGACTGGGCCTATTCCGCTTTCGTAAGAAACCCCAATGCCACCGATAATGCGGTCATGAAGCTCACCGATGATATGACCACTATCGAGAGCAACCAGCACGGTGACTATGTAATCAACAAGACTGTCGTTAAGTCCTACGAGCGTATCGAGGAGGAGAACGGCAACGTTACCTACAAGTTCGTCATCAATGACGGCCTGAAGTTCAACAACGGCGAGGCTGTTACCGCCGAGAACTTCGTAGCTTGGCACATGTTCCTTACCTCTCCTGCCGGTAAGGAGATGGGCGTTGTTGCCCCTACCTATAACATGCTGCCCGGCGGCCTGGCTTATCGTAACGGCGAGACCAACGTTCTTTCCGCTGTACGTCTGTACGATGAAAAGACCTTCTCCATCACCATCGCCAAGACCGGCGAGGATGGCGAGACCTCTTATCTGCCCTACTACTATGACCTTACTTATGCCGAGATGCGGGCCGTTAACCTCACCTACTGGTTTGGCGAGGGCTGGTCTGTTAAGGATGACGGCGAGGGCGTTTACTTTGTAAATGCCGACGGCAAGGAGTTCACCGCTGCAACCGTTGGTGATACCGTTACTGCCGGTCGTTTTGCCACCGGTAACCGTGTTACCGCCGGCCCCTACAACCTCGTTAGCTTCGATGAGAGCTCCCGCGAGATCGTTCTGGAGGTAAACGAGAACTACAACGGCAACTTCGAGGGTCAGAAGCCCGGTATCAAGAAGCTGGTTATCGTTAAGACCTCCGATGATACCGTTATGGATATGATCTCCACCGGTCAGATCCAGATCTATTCCCAGATTGCTGATGGCGCCCAGGTCAACGCTGTTCTCGACCTCATCGAGGCCGGCACCATCGACAGCAGCCCCAGCCAGTATGACCGTGCCGGTTACGGTTACTTCGGCTTCTCCTGCGACTTTGGTCCCACCCAGTTCACCGAGTTCCGTCAGGCTGTTGCTTACCTGCTGGATCGCGTTGAGTTTGCCCAGACCTTCTGTAAGGGTTGGGGCAGCGTAGTGCATGGTCCTTACTGCACCGCTTTCACCATGACCGCCAAGACCGATATCGACAAGAAGGTCAACCACTATGACTACAACCCCGAAAAGGCTGTTGAGCTGCTGAAGCAGGCCGGCTTTGTTTATAACGCTGACGGTTCCGACTATGTTGACGGCTCCGGCGAGGTTCGTTATGCCAAGGTAACCGAGGAGCAGGCCAAGTACTATGAGAGCTTCAATAAGGTTCTGGCTGACGGCACCATTCTGATGCCCGCTACCATCAACTGGGCTTCCTCCGAGGGTAACTCCGTTTCCGCCCTGCTGACCACCATGCTGGCGAGCAGCGAGGCCACCAAGGCTGCCGGTGTTTCCATCGTTAAGACCGAGATGACCTTCCCCAGCCTGTTGAGCTATATGTATCGTCAGGAAACGAACGGCGCTGTCGGCGACTTCACTGTTCCTACCTACAATATGTTCAACCTGGCTACCGGCTACAATGGCGGTGTCTATGATGAGTCCTACAACTGGACCCTCGATCCCGAGTACATCGAGCAGGGCATGAACGTACAGCACCTGTATGATAAGGAGCTGGATAAGCTCTCCATGGATATGGTTTACGGCGTAGAGCCCGGCGACGAGGCTACCTACCTGAGCCTGTGGGAGAAGTATATCATTCGCTGGAATGAGCTGCTGCCCATGGTTCCCCTGTACTCCAACATCTATGTTACTGTTTATCCCAACACCATCGATAACTATGCCGAGGATTCCTTCTGGGGCTTCGAGCGTGCTATCCTGTATGCTAACTGGGTTGGTGCTAAATAATCTATCGCCCACATATTGTTAATGCATCAAAAGAGGGGGCGGCGGTTCATCTGCCGCCCCCGTTTTTTTTACCATATGCCGTATATCCTGCATAAACAAATAGAATTTCAGTATTTGTTTACATTTTTCCAATTCAAAAGTTGCAATTTATCCGTAAATGGTTTATGATATAAAAATAAACGCCTTCATGCGTTTGCTCGTTATTTTATAATTGGGAGGCCAAAGGTAAATGGGGAAGTATATCCTAAAACGACTGGTATACATCGTCATCGTGTTCTTTATCGTATCACTGCTGATGTATGCCCTTTATAATTTAATTCCGGGCGACCCCGCTATGGTGGAAATGGAACCGCTGCGTAAGGTTCTGAAACCGGCAGAGTGGCAGCGTCAGTATCTGGAAAAACGAGCCGAATTGGGATTGGATGATCCGCTTATCGTTCGCTATGCCCGTTGGATGGGCTTGATACCGGATGTGGGTGGGACATTGAACGGCCTTTTGCAGGGCCAGTTTGGTGACTCCACCGTGTATAAGCGTCCGGTCATCGATGTTATAAAAGCGCCAATGGCAAACACCATACTGCTGAACCTGTTCAGTACCATACTTACCCTCGCCATTACTATCCCGCTGGGTATTTATTGTGCTGTTCATCGCCGGAAGGCTTCCGATAGTGCGATCCAGGCGGTAACGGTAGTAGGGTATAGCTTGCCCAGTTATCTGGTCGGTATTGTATTCATCTACCTGTTTGCCGTTAAGCTGAAGATCTTCCCGGTAGGCGGCGCCAAGACCCCCGGCTCCACCTATACCGGTTTTGCCGAATTTGCTGATAGAATGTATTATATGGCACTGCCAATACTAGTACTGGTTTTTATCGGTTTGGCAGGTATGACCCGTACCGTCCGCGCGGCAATGATCGACACCCTGACGCAGGATTATATCCGCACCGCACGGGCAAAAGGTCTGAAGGAAAAGGTGGTTATTTACAGCCATGCATGGCGCAATGCGCTGCTGCCGGTTTCCACCTCCATCATGGGCTGGATCATCTCGGTTTTCACCGGCGGTTCGCTGGTTATCGAAACAACCTTTGCCCTAAACGGCACCGGCCGGCTGTACTGGCAGGCACTGAACAACACCGACTATGAGCTGGTGCTTGCCATGCAGATGTTCTATACCGTGGTGAGCCTGGTGGGCGTACTGCTTACCGACTTGAGCTACGGTCTGGTCGATCCCCGCGTTCGTGTAAACAAGTAAGGAAGGAGGCTGCTGAATATGAGTAAAGAGAATAAGAAGGCAGGCTCCGGGGAGAAGAAGGGGACACTGGGCCGCTGGTTCTCCCGCCTGTTTTTCCCAAATAAGGAAATGGACATTTACGCAGAGGAAGCGCTGCAAAGCCCTGCCCGTATGGTGGCAAAGAGCTTCTTCTCCAAGCCACTGGCTGTTATCTCTCTTGTACTGCTGATCCTCATCATGCTGTTTGTGTTTATCGCTCCCAGCTTTGTTGTGCTGGATTTGGGCGAGCAGGACAGCACGCTGGTCAATGTTTCCCCCGGGTACTCCATGATGGACTATCCCGATGAGCTGGAGAAAGAGGGGATCGCCGATATTTCGGTCGGCTCTAACTTCTCCGCCGGTGTGGACGTAAACGGTAATGTTTATGTCTGGGGCAAAACCAAGGTTTCCCGTGTAATCGATGTCGCCGATGTTCCCAAGGAGGTCCAAAAGGCGAAGATCACGCAGATCGCTGCCGGCTTTGACCACATTGTAGCAGTGGACGATAAGGGAACCGTTTACTGCTGGGGCAACGCCCGTTTGGGGCAGACCAAGCTGCCGCAGGAGCTTTCCGAAAACAACCGTTTCCACAACTTCAAGATCACCAAGGTTTTTGCCTCCCATCAGTTCTCCGCAGCCCTTACCGATGACAACCGTCTGCTCCTTTGGGGCAACGCGAACTTTGCCGATATCGGTATGGATAAGGAGCTGTATGACGGCCATGTGGTGGATGCCGCACTGACCGACACCGCCTATGTCATCCTGACGGATGAGGGCGCCGTGGTTTACTCCGGTGATAAGGCGACCTCTCTACTTTCGACCGGTATCCCCGAGGGTGCCAAGAGCGGCGTGGTTTCCATCGCTGCTACCGCAAACTCCGTTGCTGCGCTGAAGAGTGACGGCACCATTCTTACCTGGGGCGTAACTACCCGCGGCGAGGGCTCCCTGCCTGCGTTCAGCGCCAAGCCCATCAAGATCGAGGGCGGGCGTTACCATTACACCATTGTAATGGAGGACGGCAACGTTGCCTCCTGGGGCCACAACCGTTATAAGCAGATCAGCGTTCCCGGTGAGCTGACCAATGACTCCGTGGACGTCAAGAACATCTATACCGGGTATTATCAGAACTACGCAGTAGACAACAACGGCGAAATCCACACCTGGGGCCTCAAGGGCTTCCTGCTGGGAACCGACGACCTTGGGCGCGATATCTTTGCTCGCTTGGTAAACGGCGGTAAGATGACCATGACCATTGGTGCTTTGTCTGTTGTTATTTCTACCATCATCGGTATTCTGTTGGGCGGCATCGCCGGATACTTCGGCGGTTTCCTCGATATGGCGATCATGCGTGTGGCAGAGGTCGTTTCCAGTATGCCGTTCATCCCCTTCGCCATGATCCTTTCCGCGGTGCTTGGTTCGCGGGTAAGCGTGGAGCAGCGAATGTATATTATCATGGTCATCCTGGGTCTGCTATCGTGGCCGGGGCTCTGCCGTCAGGTGCGTGCGCAGATGTTTGCCCAGCGTGAGATGGAGTATGTTACCGCCGCAAAGACCATCGGCGTTAAGGAAAACAAGATCATCTTTAAGCACATCATCCCCAACGTAATGTCCGTCGTGCTGGTTTCCATCACCCTTTCGTTCGGTACTTCCATGCTGACCGAAAGTACCCTTTCCTACCTGGGATTTGGTATTCCGGCACCCACACCCACCTGGGGCAATATGCTTTCCAATGCCAATAACAGCGTTATCATCCAGAACTACTGGTGGAACTGGGTATTCGTTGGTCTGATCTTCGGTCTTTCCTGCGTCTGCATCAATCTGATCGGTGACGGTCTACGCGACGCACTGGATCCGAAATCGAATGAAAGATAAGGAGGGTGTATCATGGATAACGAGAAAAAACTGCTTGAGATCATCGATCTGTATACCTTCTTTGATACAAAGCGCGGCACCGTAAAGGCCGTAAACAATGTTTCCTACACCGTTGAGGAAGGGAAGACCCTGGGTGTTGTAGGAGAATCTGGCTCTGGTAAGAGTGTATCTGCTATGAGTATCCTGCGCCTGCTTGACGGCAATGGTTATATTGCTGGCGGTCAGATTCTCTTTAATGGTGTTGATCTCACTAAACTCCCCCTTAGTGAGATGTATAAGATTCGCGGCAACGATATTTCGGTCATTTTCCAGGAGCCCATGACCAGCCTCAACCCCGTTTTCTCCATTGAGCGGCAGCTTTCTGAGCCGTTTATCATCCATCAGGGACTTTCCAAGAAGGAAGCGGCGGAAAAATCTGTTGACCTGCTGCGTGAGGTAAAGATTCCGAATCCCGAGATTGTTGCCAAACAGTATCCGCACCAGCTTTCCGGCGGTATGCGTCAGCGTGTTATGATCGCTATGGCGCTGGCATGCCGTCCCAAGCTGCTGATTGCCGATGAGCCGACCACTGCACTGGATGTTACCATTCAGGCGCAGATCCTGCGACTGATGAATGATCTGAAGCGGGAAAACGGCACCAGTATTTTGTTCATCACCCACGATTTGGGCGTTATCAACCAGATGGCAGACTATGTCGCTGTTATGTACTGCGGTCAGGTGGTGGAGCGCGTTCCCGCAAAGATGCTTTTTGACCCAAAGACCGAGTATTCCCACCCTTATACCGAGGGCCTTCTGGTTTCGATTCCCCGCCTGGATACCCCCACCAATCAGCGTCTTGAGGCAATTCCCGGAGCAGTTCCGCACCCGCTAGATCTGCCCAAGGGTTGCAAGTTTGCCCCCCGCTGCAAATATGCTACAGAAAAGTGCCATGAGGCTGAGCCTCCCATGACTCATCTGACCGAAGAACACCACATCAGATGCTATTACCCGAACAAGGAGGAGAGAAAACAAAATGTCAAATGATAAAAAAGTTTTGCTCCGCATCAGCAATCTGAAGCAGTGGTTCCCGCTGAAAAAACGCGGGATGTATGTAAAAGCCAATGATGGTATCGACCTGGAAATCTACGAGGGTGAAACCTTCGGTTTGGTAGGCGAGTCCGGCTGCGGCAAATCCACTTTTGGCCGTACTATTTTGCAGGTTTATCCGCAAACTGATGGCCGTACCATGTACTATGGCCGCACGATTGATGAGCTGTGTCCTGAGTATATCCGGGAGACCATCAAGACGCTGGATAAGCGCCGTAAGCATTTGGCTCAGTTGGAAGAAAAAAGGGATCATCTGCAGGCGGAATATGACGCCATGAGCGATGAGGATAAGCTGAAGCATCACAATGATTTGGCGGCTGCCAAGAAAAAGGCCCACGATGCGCTCCTGGATATCACCAATGTCATCGGCGGTTTCATTGTGGTGGAGGATCTTGCACCCGTTTCGGAGCAGTTCCTCAAGATCAACAAGCTTTCCAAACAGCTGCATAAGCTCCATCTCAAGGAGAGATCCCTTTCGGTCGAATTGGCCGATATCCTCTACAAGTCTTCGGAGGACTCCCCAAAGGCGGAGGCTGCTCAGAAGAAGGTAGATGATATTCAGGCACAGATTGCTGAGGTTGAAAAGGAGATTGCAGCGGAGCACGAAGTACTTGATAAGATGCGTGAACCCTATAAGGACGACGAGCGTTTCCAGAAGTATGAGGGGTATCGTGATGACGGTATTGATCTTGCACGCCTAAAGTATGAGGAGATGCGCCAGTTGCGCAGCGACCTGCAGCTTATCTTCCAGGATCCTTATTCTTCGCTGAACCCCCGTATGTCTGTTGGTCAAATCATCGGTGAAAGTTTGGTTTCGCACGGCTTTTATACCAAAAACAGCCCCAGACTGCAAGACGCGATCATGGGGATCATGGAAGAATGCGGTTTGGCTTCCTACTTCCTCCACCGCTATCCTCACCAATTTTCCGGCGGTCAGCGCCAGAGAATCGGCATTGCACGCAGTCTGGCTACTAATCCCAAGTTTGTCGTTTGCGATGAGGCAGTTTCCGCACTGGATGTATCCATTCAGTCGCAGATTATCAACTTGTTGAGCGACCTGAAGGAACAGCAGAACTTGACCTACCTGTTTATTACTCATGACCTTTCCGTTGTCCGCTATATTTCCGATCGTATCGGTGTTATGTACTTGGGCAACATGGTAGAGCAGGCAGAATCCCAAGAGCTGTTTGACCATCCGCTGCACCCCTATACTGAGGCTTTGCTGGGCGCGATTCCTACTACTAATGTGGATGATGACCGCGAACTGGTCATTCTGGAGGGCGATATTCCCAGTCCGGTTAATCCGCCTAAGGGCTGCAAGTTCCATACTCGCTGCAAATACTGCACCGATATCTGCAAGATGGTAACACCCGAAATGGAAGAAGTACGCCCCAACCACTTCGTGGCTTGCCACCATATCCTCAAGGATAATCTCTAAGCGGTGTTTTAGGAGAAGCGAATGATATTTAAGGAACGCCAAAAGCGCGCAATGGACACCATGAATCATCGCAACAAGGAATACCTCGAGAAGATGAATGGCCCGTTGCCGGATGGTGGGGAAGAGAATCAAGAAATACCGGTTAGGCAAGTAGATGATAATCCTTTCTCCAAAGACAATTTGGAAAAAGGTGATTTGCCGGCTATGGTCATTTCAGCTTTGCTCACCTTTTTACCCATTATTCTTGTTATAGCGCTTATTATGATCGTTTCGATCAAGTTGCTATCATAAAACAAAAGTTAAGGCAGGCTCCCTATGGGAGCCTGCCTTTTGCAATGTGCAGTAATATGAAGGGGGAAGGGGTCTACTTTAGAAGCGCAAGGATGCTCTGTACGGTCTTTTCGATGCCCAATGCGGATGTATTAAGGCATATATCATAATTAGCTTTGTCGCCCCATTTTTGGCCGGTCATAAACTCGTAGTATTTGGCGCGTTCTTTATCAACGCTTTGAATCTTTTGGCGGAGGGCTTTATCAGTAATCTTCTCACCAAAATGCTCCCATTCCCGGCAGCGCTGCATCTTAAAATCCATACCTGCATATATAAAGAGCCGCAATGGCTTTTTATCCCGTAAAATATAGTCCGCCCGGCGTCCTACAATCACACAGTCGGATTTTTCCGCCATATCCTGAATGATACGGCCCTCTTCTGAGAGAATGGAAACCTGCTGATCAGCAAGCGGGTTGCTGATAGAAAGGAAGGTGCGGCCGGTCGTCACGGCAAAGACGGGCACCGGGTTCTTCTCCTCGATGCTGCGGATGTATTCTTCCGCCAAATTGGTCCGGCGAATCAACTCTGTTACGATCTCATGGTCGTAGTAGGCAATTCCTAACTCCTGTGCGATTTTGCGTCCGATTTCCCGACCGCCGCTGCCAAATTCGCGGCCTACTGTAATAATTCTGTTCATATGGTTTCCTCCTTGGCCAACGGATATCATCCCGCCTTGTCTTCATCATAGCCTAATTAGGATCATCTGTCAATGCAGACCCCGGTAATGTAAAAGAAAAAGCCGTCATTGCGGCGGCTTTATATGAAGCAAACTTACTTTACACTCATTTCTGCTTTCTTTAGGGCATCAATAAACTGATCACAAGAAATGGTGCAGGAGGAGGTAAGCTCCGCAGCAGCAGGAATCTCTTGTTTTCCGTTTTCTTCCTTCATCTGCATCGAGGATACATCGCTGACTGTTTTTCCAATGCAATATGCTTCCAAAGCATTTACCTGCTCGTACCATTCTTTTCCGATGGAAGAATACTCCTTCATTCCATAATCGTTACCCTGTTCTTTCTTGCTTTTATAGGTGCTCGGCCAAGTAACATTCCCGCTGGTATTGTAGCTTGCGGCGGCTTCCACGCAGTCAAATGTAACCGAGAGGATCTTTCCTTCTTGGTCCAGTAGCAGGGCACAGGTCGTTACAGCAGCCTCCGCACGGCCATCGTCATCGTCCTCCGCCGGGCTGACGGTGGATTCCACCGTCATGCCCAGCCCTACGCGGTACGCAGTTCCATTGACTGTACCACCGTTATTGGTCTCGTTCCCGTTATTATCATTGGTTCCGTTGGTGCCATTTGTACCATTGTTGTCGTTGTTGCCGTTATTGGGTGCGCTATTGTTGCAGGCAACCAACGCACACACCATAACTAGGCAGAGAAGAATTGCAAAAAACTGTTTCATTTTATTTCCTCCATTATTTCTTTTTGACTCCACAGAGTCATCAATAGTATGCACCAAAAACACAAAAAACATAATAAACACACAAAAAAATAGAGCGCCGGTATTCCAGCGCTCCATTTTATTTAAGCAATAAGATTATTTCGCGTTAACAGCAGCCTTAGCGATGGCGTTAAGGAAAGCAGTAACGGAGATGGTGCAGGTGCTCTTGAGCTCCTCAGCAGCGGGAGCATCGGTATAGCCGTGAGCGTTCTCGCCCAAAGGCATGCCAGCAACCTCATCGGCAGTCTTACCAATGCAGTAAGCTTCAAAAGCATTGGCCTGCTCATACCACTCACCAACAGCAGCAGGGGAAGCATACTTCTTCATGTTGTAGTCATCGCCCAGCTCACGCTTGGTCTTGACATCCTCGGCAACAGTAACAACGCCGTCAGCATCAACGGTAGCCTTCGCCTGAACAACATCAATGGAAATGGCTACGATCTTGCCATCAGCATCCAAAGCCAGTGCCACAGCGGTAACATCAGCCTGGGTCTTGGCGGGATCCTCATCCTCAGCATCGGTGCCGCTCATGTTGGTTACCATGCCCAGGCCAGCCTTAGCATAGCCAGTGTACTCAGTGGTAGCATTGTCATAAGCCTTGGTCAGCGCATTAAGGAAAGCGGTAACAGAGATGGTGCAGGTGGACTTCAGCTCCTCCACAGCGGGGGTGTCGGTGTGGTCATGGGCATTGGGGCCCAGCTCCATAGCGGCAACCTCGGCAGCGGTCTTACCGATGCAGTAAGCTTCCAGGGCAGCAGCCTGCTCATACCACTCACCGACAGCGGCAGGGTTGGCATACTTCTTCATGTTGTAGTCATCGCCCAGCTCGCTCTTGGTCTTGACATCCTCGGCAACAGTAACAACGCCGTCAGCGTCAACGGTAGCCTTCGCCTGAACTACATCAAAGGAGATGGCAACGATCTTACCATCCTGATCGAAGGTAGCCTCGCAAACAGTAACATCAGCCTGAGTCTTGGCGGGATCCTCATCCTCGGCATCAGTGCCGCTCATGGAAACAACCATGCCCAGACCAGTCTTGTAGGTGGAAGCGGTGGGCTCGGGATCAGGAGTAGGAGCGGGATCATTGCCGCAGGCTACCAGAGAAAGAGCCATCATCGCAACCAGAAGCATTGCAATAAACTTTTTCATTTTCTTTTCCTCCTTGAAAAGTATGTATCGTTTTGTTTTTTGTTCGATACTTGATTATTATACTATTTTACAAGTTATTCCGCAAGATGCCTATAATTTTTTTGTTAAAATGCTGTATTTTCTAATTCGGTAATCCGTATATCTGTTAATTGTTACAGCACACGAATGACTATAACTGTATGAGGAGGAAATACAAAGATTGATTTTATGCCATAAGAATTGTAGAATATAAAAAAAGACAAGAAACGGAGAGTTCAAGATGAAAAAACTGATTGCTTTGTTGACGGCGGTGTTCCTGCTGCTGCCCGGATGCAGCGTCCAAAAGACGCCCGATACCGGCTACACCAAATATTCCGCCCAGTTCTACGGGACCTTTGATACGGTGGTGCAGATCGTGGGATACTGCAAGACCGAGGAGGAATTTTTGCGGTATGCGGGGCAGATTAAGTCCCGCATGGAGGAACTGAGCCAGTTGTATGATATCTACTATGAATATAGCGATGAAAATAATCTCAAAACTATCAACGATAATGCTGGAATCCAGCCTGTTCCGGTACGAGAAGAAATACTTGACCTTATCGAATTTTGCCAAGAGTGGTATGGAAAAACCGATGGAAAAGTAAATATTGCGCTTGGGCCCGTGCTATCTATTTGGCACAATTATATGGAACGCTACTCTGCTGACCCCACCGATGCCAAGTTGCCTAAGATAGAATCATTGATGGAAAAGCTCCCAGTGTGTAATATTGAAGATGTCATTGTGGATAGGGAAGCAGGAACAGTGTATTTAGCAAAGGAAGGCATGAGCCTCGATGTTGGCGCTGTAGCCAAAGGGTATGCCACGCAGCTGGCGTGCCAGGAAGCCTACGATGCCGGTTTCACCTCCTTTATTGTTAGTGCCGGTGGCAATGTAGTGGCCGCCGATCCACCCCTTGACGGTATTCGTTCCGGCTGGGGCATTGGAATTCAGGATCCCTTTACGGCGGAAGAACTGGGCGGCGGCAATTCCATTGATGTGGCATATGTCAATAATACCTGCGTAGTTACCAGCGGAGACTACCAGCGCTACTATATGGTAGGAAAACAGCGTGTTCACCACATTATCGATCCAGACACCCTGATGCCTGCTGCTTATTACCGAGGTGTCACTGTTATTATCCCGGATAGCGGTATTGCTGACCTTGCATCCACAACACTGTATACCCTTCCATATGAGGATTCCCGTGCTATGGCGGAAAAAATGGGCTGGGAGGCCATGTGGATCTTCGCGGACGGAACAGTAGAATGTACTGATGGAATGGTCCCGCTGTTGCGGGATCGTGGCGGTGCTGACGGCCTGAAATAAATTGTTCAAAATTTATCTTTTGATTGCTCTTTACTGATTTGATTCATTCATGTATAATAGTTAAGAAGCAGCGGTATCAACCAAAGGGGGAATACAGATTGGGTCGTTACAGTCCGTTGGAAGTTCGCTATAAGCGTGTGATTCTGAAGCTGAGCGGAGAAGCTCTTGCCGGGCAGCAGGGGAATGGCATCAATTATGATGTGGTGCTGGAGATCTGCAAAAATATAAAAACCGCAGTCCAAACATTGGGAGTACAGATGGGCATCGTTGTCGGTGGCGGCAACTTTTGGCGTGGCCGCTCCAGCGGTAAAATGGACAGGACTCGTGCAGACCACATGGGTATGCTGGCTACCGTTATCAACGCGTTGGCCCTGGCCGATGCACTGGAATCGCTGGATGTGCCGGTGCGCGTTCAGACCGCTATAACCATGGAACAGTTCGCGGAGCCCTATATCCGCAACCGTGCGGTACGGCACATGGAAAAAGACCGTGTTGTGATCTTTGGCTGCGGCACGGGCAATCCGTTCTTTTCCACCGATACAGCCGCCGCGCTGAGAGCTGCTGAAATCGATGCCGATGCGATTCTGAAGGCTACCATGGTGGATGGTGTTTATGACAAAGACCCTAAGAAGTACCCCGATGCCAAGAGGTACAGCACCGTCAGCTTTTCGCAGGTGCTGGCGCAGAATCTTAATGTGATGGATATGACAGCAGCGTCTCTCTGCCGCGAAAGCAAAATTCCGATCGTAGTATTTGATCTTTCTGACCCCGAGAATATTTGCCGTGCGCTGTGCGGCTATGATATTGGAACAATTGTGAAGGAGGCATAAAATAATGAACCCCGAACTAAAACTGCATGAAGAGAAAATGACCAAAACTATTTCCGTCCTGCGGGAAGAGCTGGCCGCCATCCGTGCCGGCCGCGCCAACCCCGCCGTACTGGATAAGCTGGAGGTGGATTACTATGGCGTGCCCACCCGCGTTAACCAGCTGGCCGCGGTATCTGTTTCGGAGGCTCGTACACTGGTCATCCAGCCATACGATAAGTCTACCCTTAAATCCATCGAGAAGGCCATTCAGGCTTCTGATATTGGTATCAATCCCAATAACGATGGTACTGTCCTGCGCCTTTTGTTCCCACCTCTCACCGAAGAGCGCAGAAAAGATTTAGCGAAAAGCATCGCCAAGATGGGTGAAGAATCCAAGGTTGCGATCCGCTCCATCCGCCGTGATGCCAACGATAAACTGAAAGCGATGAAGAAAGCCAGCGAGATCACAGAGGATGACCTGAAAAACCTGGAGAATGATTGTCAAAAGATTACTGACAAGTACATCGCAGAGATCGATAAGATTACCGCCGAAAAAGAAAAAGAGATCATGTCCGTTTAAGTGGAACCTACGGCCATCCACAAAAATCGTCAGCCTCACCGGCCGTTCCCGGTTGGTGGGGCTGATTTTGAATTTTGGTTTTTGAGCACAGGAGGGAGATTAGCAATGGAATATATGCCTAAGGATAAAACTGCTGTACCGCCCCCGGCAGAATACCTCCCTCAGCACATCGGCATTATTATGGATGGCAATGGCCGATGGGCCAAGGCACGCGGACTGGCTCGTGAATATGGACACCGCCGTGGCAGCGAGGTCTTTATGGACATTGCCCGCTACTGCAAAAAAATTGGTATTCGTTACTTGACGGTATATGCCTTTTCCACGGAAAACTGGAAGCGACCGGCGCACGAAGTAGCAGTCATCATGCAAATGCTGCAGCACTACCTGGATGACAGTGAGCAGTATATCAAAGAAGAAATCCGTCTGCGTATCATCGGTGACCGCGCCCGCCTAAGTGAAAGACTGCAAAAGGCCATTGATAAGGCGGAAAAGGCCAGTGAGCATTTTACCGATCTTACGGTCAATCTAGCTGTTAATTACGGCGGCAGGGAAGAGCTACTGCATGCCGCACACATGATAGCGCAGGACTGCAGTACAGGAAAGAAAAACGCCACCCAGCTCGAATTTCCGGATTTGGAGCAATACTTGTATACTATCGGGCAACCGGATCCGGATCTTATCATCCGGCCTAGTGGGGAAAAACGCCTTTCTAATTTTATGCTATGGCAGAGTGCCTATGCTGAATTTGTGTTTATGGATGTACTGTGGCCAGATTTTACCCAGCAGCACCTGAATGAAGCCTTGTGGGAATATGTCGGGCGGGACCGCCGCTTTGGAGGAATCAAATGAAAACACGGATCATTTCCGCATTGGTTGGTCTTATCATTCTGGGGGTCGCCATTGCGTTTTACGATACGATCATCTTTAATCTGTTTATTACAGCACTGGCGGTTATCGGCATCTATGAAGGCTACAATGCCGCCAGCTTAACAAAAAAACACTGGCGTGTTACGCTTTACAGTATGTTGTTTGCTGTTCTTATTCTGCTTATTCCGCATGGCAGAAGCTACATCATGCCAGCCGTATATGCATTGGTCGTACTGGTATTTGCATATATTTTGGAACACCATAAGGTGTTCACCATCCGGGAAGGTGCTTACGCCCTTTTAATGGGAGTTGGTTTGCCGGTCGTATTTGGTCTGATTCTTCAGCTCCGAGATCAGCTAGGTAATGAACAGGGGATTTTGTATCTTGCTTTCCTGCTTGGCAGTGCCTGGTGGAGTGATATCGGTGGCTATTTTACCGGTATGCTGTGTGGAAAGCATAAGCTCTGCCCGGAGATCAGTCCTAAAAAGACAGTGGAAGGGCTCATTGGCGGTTTGGTCTTTGCCATTCTGGGCAATATAGGTATTATGGCGCTTATCAACTGGCTGGCTGCGCAGGGGATTGGCTATCTTATCAATCCGCTTACTCTTCATTTTGGTCGTATCTGCTTGCTTACCCCGCTGCTGGCACTGCTTAGTGTTGTGGGGGATCTTTCGTTCTCCATTATCAAGCGTACATACGGTATTAAAGACTATGGTAACCTAATGCCGGGCCACGGCGGTGTGCTGGATCGCTTTGACAGCGTACTGTTCATCACCCCGGCGGTATATTTCATCGCCACTTACTGGCCCATTGCTTTTTAATCTTAGGAGGCACATTTGAAAACCGTTATTCTCACCATTTTGGTCTTTGGCGTTATCATCATGCTGCACGAAAGCGGCCATTTTCTCTTTGCCAAGCTCTTTCATGTAAAAGTGGAGGAGTTTTCCTTTGGTATGGGGCCGAAGCTGTGGAGCCGCATTAAACGCGGTACACAGTATACCATTCGGGCGTTTCCCATCGGCGGCTATGTGGCCATGGAAGGAGAGGATGACGCTGGAAGCGGTGCTGTTGTCCGGGAGAAAATTGTTTCCGCGGCAGAGGGCAGCCCACTGTATGAAAAACCAGCCTGGCAGCGGTTTATTATTATGGCTGCAGGCGCCGTCATGAATGTGATCCTTGGTTTTATCATTCTCATCGTTGTCACCGCCATGTCCGGACTCATCGGCACCACAACGGTAGCAGTATTTGATGAGGATTCCGTTTCTGCCAATTATCTGCAAGCCGGTGATGAGATCATCAAGGTAAATGGTTACAACACACGATTTTATGGCGATGCTACCTTTCAAATGCTTCGTGACCAGGATGGCACAATTGATTTTACCCTGATCCGTGACGGCGAGGTGATGGAGGTCACCGTTCCATTTAGAACCGAGGAGCTCTCCGATGGCATTACAGGGATGCACATGGACTTCAAATTCCTTGGCGAACCGGTGAATTTCAGCAATACCATCACCTATGCATGGCACTGGACCTTCTCCCTCGTTAAGCAGGTGTGGTATTCTGTCATTGATGTCTTTACTGGCCGATATGGCTTGCAGGCAATCAGCGGTCCAGTGGGCACTGCGACGATTATCTCACAGGCATCTTCGCAGGGGCTTCGTTCTTTCCTGCTGCTTGTGGCCTATATCACCATCAATGTTGGTGTATTTAATTTGCTGCCTCTGCCGGCATTGGATGGAGGACGCATCCTGTTCGTTCTTATTGAAATGATCCTCCGCCGGCCTGTACCTCTAAGGTTTGAAGCATGGGTACACCGCATTGGCATTATTCTGCTGTTGGCACTTATTGCCATCGTCACATTCAGCGATATAATAAAGCTCATTCATTAAAAGCAGGGGAGGGAAGTACCATGCAGCGCAGAACAACAAATACAGTCCATGTTGGTGATATAGCGATCGGTTCTGGCCATCCCATAGCGGTGCAATCTATGCTATGTGTTGCTCCCTCAGATCTTGCGGCCAACATTGCTCAAACGCTGGTATTAAAAGAGGCTGGCTGTGATATCGTACGCCTGGCCATTCCCACTATGGATGATATTCGGTTGATCTCCGCCATCAAAAATGAAGTGGATATCCCACTGGTTGCCGATATTCAGTTCGATTATCGGTTGGCAATTGCAGCAGTTAAAGCCGGCATCGATAAAGTCCGAATCAATCCAGGCAACATTGGCGGAAGTGATCGCGTTCATGCTGTGGCAGAAGCCTGCCGTGATCGACATATCCCCATTAGGATTGGTGTTAACAGCGGATCGCTGGAAAAGGATATTCTGCAAAAATACGGCCGCCCCACCGCGGAAGCACTGGTGGAATCGGCATTAAGGCATATTCAGCTGCTGGAGGACGAGCATTTTACCGATTATCTTGTTGCCATTAAGTCCAGCGATACCATTACAACGGTGGAAGCGAACAGACTGCTGGCGCAAAAGGTGGACTGCCCGCTGCACCTAGGTGTGACAGAAGCCGGCACCGAACGCATGGGGATTATCAAATCCAGTGCCGCTCTTGGAGCGCTGCTATGTGAAGGCATCGGTGATACGATTCGTGTATCGCTTACCGCCGACCCTGTACGGGAGGTATATGCCGCCAGGGATTTATTGGCTGCGCTTGGCTTGGATCACGGTCGGGTACAATTTATATCCTGCCCCACCTGCGGCCGCTGCCAAGTCGATTTGCTCCGAATTGCAGAGGAAGCAGAGCAGGCACTTGCCGCAGTTCATAAAGACATTAAAGTTGCCATAATGGGCTGTGCGGTCAATGGCCCTGGTGAAGCCACTGATGCCGATATCGGCATTGCTGGCGGCAATAGGGAGTTTTTGTTTTTTGCAAAGGGCAAACCGCTGTATAAGGTTTCACCCGAGCAAGTAATAAATACTCTACTGGATGAAGTTGAAAAGCTGTAAAGGAGAATTGCTTTGCAGAGATTTGAAGATGTATTCGGTAAATACATAGAGAAAAGCTGCTATAACGCCCCACTGCGGGAAAGCGAAGTGGTAGGGTTACAAATTGCCACAGAGGACAATGCTATTCGTGTTGCCCTTTCTTCTCCATGCATTATCCCATATTCAGCAATTGCCGAAGCTCAGCGCATTCTTTCCATGAATCTCAGCGCTCGTTCAGTTGCCATTTCTGCTCGGTATCCATCTGAGTTACTTGGTCCTGAAGCATTTTCCCTCGTGATAGACTATCTAAAAGCTGCTAATGTTCCCGTCAATGGCTTTTTTCGCCGGGCAGAGATTATGTATGATAACAGGTGCTTTACAGTTAGGCTGCCGGAACAAACGGTGACATTTCTGGAGCCACTTGCTTTGCCCGGAAAAATTGCTGCGCAAACCGAAGTATTATTTGGTATACGGCCGCAGGTTAGTTTTATTCCCGTTCCGGATTACGAGCTGAAACCCATAGATCCGAGACCAACTGTAGTAGATGACTATATCCCGGAGATTCCTCCAATTCCGGAAGAGGCACCTCCGTGGGAAGATGCTACTCCTTTGTCGAAGCCGCTACAGGAAGAGAGCGCTTTTGCTCCTGCAGCGCCAAAGACATCTCCCAAACCCCATACCCCTAAGCGAGAAAAAGCGGATACCCCTTATGAGGAAAGCAGCAAAAAGCCTGTAGGCAATTACCGTCTCATTAAAGGTTCCCCCATGCCCATTTCCAATTTGGCGCTGGATACCGGTTCAGCGGTTATTTGGGGTGATGTTTTTTCTACGGAAAGCCGCATCACTCGGGATAATAACCACTTCATCATGAGTATTGCGATCACCGATTATACCGGCTCCATCAATCTCAAAATATTTGATGAGATTGGCAATAAGGCCAAGTTGGAAGCCATCAGTGTCGGTGACACGATCCTGATCCAAGGCGATATTTCCTACGATAAATATGACCGCGATATGGTCATGCGTCCTCGCAATATCAACACCGTCAAGAAGAACATTATCACCGATAACGCCCCAGTAAAGCGTGTAGAGCTGCATCTGCACACCACCATGTCAGCCATGGATGCCGTAACCCCGGCAGAACAGTTGGTATACCGTGCCCATGAATGGGGGCATCCGGCCATCGCCATTACCGACCACGGCGTGGTGCAGGCCTTCCCAGAAGTCATGAACGCTGTTGATAAGATTCGGAAGGATGATCCTGAGTTTAAGGCGATTTATGGCGTCGAAGGCTATTTCATCAATGACATGCTGCCCGCCGTAAAGGGCCAAACAGACGCAGTAATCGATGGTCGATATATTGTATTCGATCTGGAAACCACTGGTCTCTCTAACGCCAGTGAGCGTATCATCGAAATTGGTGCGGTTAAGGTAGAAAACAGCCAGATTATCGACTCATTTGATACCTTTGTCGACCCCGAAAAAGCCATTTCACCCGAAATTACCCGACTTACCAGTATCACCAATGAGATGGTGGCCGGTGCCCCCGCCGAAAGCGAAGCGCTAGAACAGTTTTTCCATTTCTGTGATGGCTGTGATATCTTTGTCGCCCACAATGCAGATTTCGATATGGGCTTTTTGCGGACAGCCATCCGTCGCTGTGGCAGGGAAGAGGACCCGGTGCAGATAGACACCCTGGTGATGGGCCGTGCCATGTATCCGGAACTGAGAAAACACAAGTTGGATACCCTAGCAGAGCATATGGGTGTGGAACAGAAGCACCATCATCGTGCCGATGACGATGCCCGCGTACTTGCCGAGATCTTCCTCAAGATGCTGGACGAACTGGTTGCGGAAAAGAAGATTACTATGGTGTCGGAGATTAATCACTCCATTGGCCAGCAGAACAACACCAAAACTCATCCCTACCATATTGTTCTGCTAGTGCAAAATCAAGTTGGCCTTAAAAACCTCTACAAGATAATCTCCGCCTCTCATTTGGAATACTTCCATAAAAAGCCTCGAATTCCTAAGAGTCTGCTGGTAAAATACCGGGAGGGACTGTTGGTTGGCTCCGCCTGTGAAGCCGGCGAACTCTATAAAGCAATCCGGGAAGGGAAGAAATGGGCTGAGCTTTGCGATATCGCTTCTTTTTACGATTATTTGGAGATCCAGCCCCTAGGTAATAATATGTTCATGGTACGGGATGGAGAGGTCCGCAGTGAAAAGGACATTCAGAACTTCAATATCACTGTACTTAAACTCGGCAAACAGCTTGGTATTCCGGTCGTTGCCACCGGTGATGTTCACTTTATGGAACAGAAAGATGCTCGCTTTCGGGAAATCCTGATGGCTGGGATGGGCTTTAAGGATGCGGATAATCAGGCACCACTCTTCTTCCGTACAACTGACCAGATGCTGAAGGAATTTGATTATCTGCCAGATGAGACCGCGCGGGAAATCGTTATTGATAACCCCCGCAAAATTGCCGAAAGCGTGGAATATGTTCGTCCAATTCCAAAAGGCACATTTCCGCCCAGCATTCCAGGCTCGGAAGAGGATCTGATTCGCATTACCACTACCCGCGCCAAGGAAATGTACGGCGACCCCCTGCCAGAGATTGTGGAGAAGCGCCTGAATCGCGAGTTGGATTCTATTACCAAACACGGCTTTGCAGTGCTGTATATGATCGCCCAAAAGCTTATTTACCGTTCCAATGAGGAAGGCTATCAGGTCGGTTCCCGTGGATCGGTCGGTTCCTCATTTGTAGCTACTATGGCAGGCATTTCGGAGGTCAACCCGCTGGCGCCGCATTATCTTTGCCGTAAGTGCAAGCACAGCGAATTTATCACTGATGGCAGCTATGGTTCCGGATTTGACCTTCCCCATAAAAAATGTCCGAACTGCGGGATAGAGATGTACCAGGATGGTCACGAGATCCCATTTGAGACTTTCCTGGGCTTTGATGGCGATAAAGAACCGGATATCGATCTTAACTTTGCCAATGAATATCAGTCCCGTGCCCACCGGTATACCGAAGAACTATTTGGCCGTGACCATGTGTTCAAAGCAGGTACTATTAGTACCGTTAAGGATAAGACCGCTTTTGGCTATGTTAAGCATTTCCTGGAGGAGCGCGGCCAAACTGTCACCAATGCCGAAGAAAATCGACTGATCCAAGGCTGCACCGGTGTCAAGCGCACCACTGGCCAACATCCCGGTGGCATGGTCGTTATTCCCAATGACTATGAGGTCTACGATTTCTGTCCAGTGCAGCACCCGGCCGATGATCCAAACTCCGATATCATCACCACCCATTTTGATTTCCACTCACTCCATGATACTATCCTCAAGCTGGATGAACTGGGGCATGTTGTACCAACACTATACAAGCATTTGGAGGATTATACGGGGCTTAAAATCAATGATACCCCTACCAATGATCCGGCAGTTTATACGCTGTTCACATCCTGTGAAGCGCTTGGAATCACACTGGATGATATCGGCATTGCCAATGGCACACTGGCTCTGCCGGAAATGGGTACTGGGTTTGTACGCGGAATGCTGCTGGAAGCAAAGCCGAAAACTTTCTCTGATCTGCTGCAAATCTCCGGGCTTTCCCACGGCACCGCTGTTTGGTTGGGCAATGCACAGGACCTGATCCGTAACGGTACATGTACTATTTCCGAGGTAATCGGTACTCGTGATAGCATAATGACATACCTGCTGCACCATGGGATGGAACCCAAGCTTGCCTTTAAGATCATGGAGATCACCCGTAAAGGTAAAGCTCCTAAATTGCTTACCGATGAGATGAAGCAGGATATGTTGGCTCACGATGTACCTCCGTGGTATATTGATAGTTGTCTCAAAATCCAGTATATGTTCCCGAAGGCGCACGCCGCAGCCTATGTTATCGCTGCCGTCCGTTTGGGATGGTTCAAGGTCTACCGCCCGCGGGAATTCTATGCTGTATATTTCACCTCACGCGGAGATGACTTCGACGCCAATACAGCTATCCTTGGGCCCGCAGCTGTAAAGCAAAAGATCTTGTCGCTCACAGCTAAGGGGAATGATATCTCCCAGAAGGAGAGCGACCAGTTGGAAACACTGCAGGTAACTTATGAGATGCTTTTGCGTGGAATTGAGCTGCTTCCCGTGGATTTGTATCAATCTGATGCAACATTATATCGTCTAGAAGGGGATAAACTGCGCTTACCATTTACAGCGTTAAAAGGATTGGGCGCAGCCGCTGCCACCTCCTTGGCGGAAGCCGGGAAGAAAGGTCCTTACCTTTCCATCGATGACTTGACAACCCGCGCAGGCGTCAGTAAAACGGTCATTGATCTGCTCCGGGAGCATGGTTCACTGGCCTCTCTACCAGAAAGCAGTCAAATCAGCTTTTTCGGGTAAATTGCCTTCAAAATGTTTCATGAAACATTTCTATAAAGAATAAGACCTGAGGTTTCAAAAACCTCAGGCTTTTCTTTTCCCGGATATTTTGTCCAGCCACCGCATATAGTGTAGCAAGATCTCACCATTTTATAAAAAGGGGGACAAAAAATGGAACGCATGAAAGACATGAGCTCTACTGCAATGAGTGCTCCTCACACCCTCGTAATTGAAGATCGAAAGCGGCTTTCTGTCAGCGGCGTGACTGATGTAGAGAGCTTTGATGAAGAAACCGTAGCCTTAGCCACCGAACTGGGCGAACTCATTATCCACGGTTATGACCTGCACATCAACCGCATCGATGTGGAAAGCGGCGATCTTTCTTTGGAAGGAGAGATCATCAGCCTAACTTATACCGATAACCAACCGCAATCCAGCGGCTTTTTCGGCCGTCTGTTCCGCTAAAGGGGGCATGTTCCGGCGTGACACTGATATCCGCAGTTCCTCCTGTTATACAGTTTTTGCAGTCGCTGCTGCTTGGTACCTTGCTCAGTTTGCTTTATGATGCATTCTACACTATTCGCGGATTATTTCCCGCGCAAGCACAACCCCATGTTATCCTTGATATTCTCTATTTTCTTCTGTTCGGAGTCTTGCTATTCAACTATCTACTCATGGAATCGGCCGGCCGCTTGCGTTACTTCATCATCCTTGGTGTTATTATCGGCTGGTTGCTGTACCACAATACAGTCAGCCGGTTGGTAATCCGTTTTTTCAACTGGCTACTGCTGATGGTCCACCGTGTTTTTTCTTTTTTATTGAGTCCGATCATCACTTTGGCCCAGCGGCTTTTTCATTCCATATCCACTGTCTGTAAAAAATCCACTATCAAGAGGAAAACACCTAAAAACAGCTTGAAAAAGTCCCGGTGGCTGTTGTATAATAAAGTATCAAAAAACAGTATGGAGGAAAACGGGAATGAAAAAGCACCTGACCATCAAACAGACCAACCGCATTCTAAGTCTCATCATCGTTTTTCTCGTACTGCTCATTGCGGTGTATTTTGTGAAAGGCCGTGTGCAGGCTGCCCAGATGAAAAACGAACTGGCCGACGCACAACAGCGCGTGGCCAGTCAACAGGCCGAAAATGACGAAATAGACCGTATGCTGGAAAATAGCGATTACTATTTGAACCAGGAAGCGCGCGGCGAAAATGACTACTGCGATCCTGAAGAAAATGTTTATGTCGTAGTCCCGTAATCTAACCAACTTTGGAGGAACAACCGTAGATGCAGCTGAGTGTAGGCACCGTAGTTGAAGGAAAGGTCAGCAAAATCACCAATTTTGGCGCGTTCATTAATATTGATGGCGGCGGCTCTGGAATGGTACACATCTCAGAAGTAGCGAATACCTATGTCAAAGACATTAATGAGCACCTGAAAGTGGGGGACAGTGTCAAGGCCAAGGTGGTCGCCATCAACGAGAATCATAAAATCGCCCTTTCCATTAAGGCACTATTGCCACCGGAGCCAAAACCGCAGCAGAACCGCAGTCGTGATGGCCAAAGAGAAAGCCGGGATAGCCGTGGCCCCCGCGGGAATAATACCTATGTCTATCAGCCTCCCAAGCCCTATACGCCTGCTACAGGAGATGCCTTTGAAGATATGATGGCACGCTTTAAGCGTACCAGCGATGATAAGATGTCCGATTTAAGCCGGGTAATGGATACCCGCCGCGGCGGCAGTAACCGTCGATCAAAAAAGTAACTGCATATCAAGAGCCGACCGGCAGCACAGCACGCCGGCTCTTTTTATTTCACTGAAAGGATGTTGCTAAATACATGGTCATTATCAATGCAAAAATAAACACCTGTGATCACGGCCGAATCATAGAAAGCGGCTATATTGTTATCAAAAACGGTAAAATCGCCGAGGCAGGGGATGGTATCTATCGTGGTGATGAAGCAGAACTGTATGATGCTGCAGGCTGCTTAGTCACTCCGGGCTTTATTGATTCTCATTGTCACATTGGCATTTGGGAAAGCGGTTTGGATTTTGAGGGGGATGATACCAATGAAATGACCGACCCCTCCACCCCGCAGATTCGAGCCATTGATGCTGTTAACCCGCTGGACCGTGCCTTTCAGGAGGCTCTGGAGTATGGAATTACAACGGTTTCCGTAGGACCCGGCAGCGCCAATCCGGTTGCCGGGCAGGTGTGCGTACTGCATACTGCTGGAAGCTATATCGATAAAATGGTGCTGAAGGCTCCCTCTGCCATGAAATTCGCTTTGGGCGAAAACCCCAAGAAGGTGTATAATGGAAAAGAAGAAACACCTGCCACCCGTATGGCCATCGCATCGGTCATTCGGGAACAGCTGATGAAGGCAAAACGCTATCAGCAAGATTTGCAAAAATCCAAAGAAGAGGAAGATACCGATCCGCCCGAATTTGATATGAAGTGCGAGGCCCTGTTGCCAGTACTGGAACGCAAAAACAAAGCACATTTCCATGCCCATCGGGCCGATGATATCTGCACCGCCATTCGCATTGCCAAAGAATTTGATCTTGATGCAGTCATCATCCACTGTACCGAAGGTTACTTGGTCACGGAAGCCCTGCATGACAGCGGCTATGCCGCCTCAGTTGGTCCCATCATCTCCGCCCGGACCAAGCCAGAACTTCGTAACCAAGAGCGTTATAACGCCGCTAGACTATCCGAAGCCAGTGTTCCTGTCGCTTTTAATACCGATGCACTCGTTTTTCCAATCGATCTGCTGGCTGCTTCCGCTAAAATTGCGGTAATTGATGGTTTACCCTGGCAGAAGGCTCTGGAAGCTCTCACAATTCGTTCTGCGGAAGTCGCCGGGGTATCTGACCAGGTTGGTTCCATCACAGTAGGAAAGCGAGCTGATTTGCTGATATTTGACCGTGATCCTATCGATTTGCTAGTAAAGCCAAATGCTGTATTTGTAGACGGCGTTTGTACGAATTGAGAAGTTTTTAACAAAACTGCATAGTTTCTATTGCAAATTTCTTGTCCGCTTGGTATAATATAGCCAGGAGAAAGGGAAACCGATCTTCATACCATACAAGCAAGGAGTGACCATCATGACCGTCAACTACATTGGTAAAAAGACCGTGATTCGTGACAGCTTTAAGGAATATGCCGAAAAGCGCCTGAAGAAGCTCGGCAAGTTTTTTGATGACGATCCTGTGGTAAATATCATTGTGACCAACCACAATGAGGATGAAACCGTTGAAGTGACCATTCAGTCCCACGGTATGTTCTTCCGCGCTGAACGCACCTCTGATGACCGCCAGACTTCTTTGGACCTAGTATTGGATGTTCTGCAGAAACAGATTGTCCGCAACAAAGAGCGCCTGGAAAAGCGTCTCAAATCCGCAATGGATTTTACAGCGTTCGGTACAGCTGATGTTCTGGAGGAAGAAGTTGTTCCTGCTACCGAGTTGGTGAAGACCAAGAAGTTCCATGTGGAAACCATGGATGCAGAAGAAGCCATCCTGCAGATGAATATGTTGGGACATACTTTCTTCCTGTTCCGCAGCCCGGAAACTGGCGAAATCAATGTAGTTTATCGCCGCAAGGATGGCAACTATGGTCTATTGCAGCCATTGGATGACTAAACGGCACCCCCTCATTGGAATCGTATAAAGTAAAGTGATCACCGGTGGGAAGCAAGCTGGCTTCCCACCGCTTTTTACGGGAAAGGACAAATCTCATCATGATAAATCAATTATATAAACTATGTGCTCCCTGCCTATTTGGCCTGGAAAGCGTCCTAAGCGGTGAACTAAAACGCCTTGGTTTTGAGGACATCTCTGTTACCGATGGTCGAGTAGAATTCACCGCTGATGCGGAGGGGATCGCCCGGGCTAACCTAAATCTGCGCACCGCCGAGCGAGTTCTCATTGTCCTGGAAAGCTTTCGGGCTGTCACATTCCAGCAGCTCATTGATGGCGCAGAAAAAGTCCCCTTCGAAGAGTATATTGGTAAGAAAGACGCTTTCCCAGTTAAGGGATGGAGTCTAAATTCACAGCTCCATAGTGTTCCGGACTGCCAATCCATCATCAAAAAGGCTGCAGTCAAGCGTCTTTCCCGTAAATATGGTGTTGCCTGGCTGGAGGAATCCGGCCCAACTATCCAGATACAATTTTCAATTAATAAGGATATTGCCACCATAATGCTGGATACCAGTGGCATAGCACTCCACAAGCGTGGCTACCGTAAAGTTGCAAATCTTGCCCCCATCCGGGAAACACTGGCGGCTGGAATCCTGGATATTGCACGAATATACCCGGATACACAGCTGTATGATCCGTTCTGCGGCTCAGGTACATTTTTGATCGAAGCAGCCTATAAAGCCAAAAATATTGCCCCTGGCATTTACCGCCGCTTTGCAGCAGAAAAATGGGATAGCTTACCGTCTAAAATATGGCAAACGAGTAGGGAAGAGGCAATAGAAAAAATCCGCAAAGACATAGAATTTACTGCTTTCGGCAGCGATATCAGCCAAGATTCACTGGAGATTGCTGAAGCGAATGCACGCCGTGCTGGTATTTCCGGACTAATACGATTAGAAAAGGAGGATGTTAAAAATTTCACGATTCCAAATCGAAAGTCATTGGTCGTGACAAATCCGCCATACGGCGAGCGCCTAATGAATGGCGAAGATTTGACAAAGCTATACCAAACGATGGGTAATGTATTTCAGCCATCTCAGCAGACAGCCTATTACATCATTTCATCAGCGGAAAATTTCGAGCAAAGCTTTGGCAGAAAAGCAGATAAAAAGCGTAAGCTCTACAATGGAATGCTAAAATGTAACCTATATCAATACTTTGCTCAAAAAAGTAAATAAAGAATGACATAGCAAAAAGCCCAGTTTACACTGGGCTTTTCTTTATATAATCGATATTGCTTGTATTATGTTATTGCGCCTCCACTTATTTCGCTAAATTTAATACGATTTAGCGAAATTTTATCAAGAAGGACACCCGTGTAAAAAGCGGGTGTCCTTTTGTAATTTCGCTACAATCTGACTTTAGCGAAATAGGGTCAACGCAAATAATAAAAATTTTGCTTGGAGGTATTGCAAATGAAGATGACCATTATCAGCGTAGTCCCGACCGACATGGAAGTAAGTGCGGGCAGGTATCTGAATGAGGTTTATTGCAAGGACGAAAACGGACGAGTAGGTCTGATGTACTCCGCTAAAAGCTATAAACCTGGTGATGCTGCCGATGTCGTTCTAACGCTCAAGGACGGCAAATTCAAGGCAAAGCTGGCTTGATGCAATGGCCGCTGTGCAGGCTGCGGGGCTTCAGCCCCAGCCGCACGGCGGCACGCACGCTGGGCTATGTCTAGCGTGCGTGTACCGTGTTCCAAAAGAATAAAATAAAGTAGGTAAAAGGAAATGCAAAAGGACGGAATTAAGGATAGAAAATATCAAGGTGTTTTATATCCTGATAGTGAAAGCTATTGCTGTGATGATGTTCTAAATATTCTTAAAAGCACATTTCCCGAATTTGCATATATTCTGCATGATAAAGATGTTGATGAAAACGGGGAATTGAAAAAGCCCCATATTCATTGGGTGGGCCGGTTGAAAGCAGCCCGTTATCTTGCGGCGCTGGCTGATGATCTCGGTATAGCGGAAAACATGATAGAACGCTGCCGTAGCTTTGATGCCTTTATCCGGTATCTAATTCATGCCGATGATCCCGATAAATTTCACTATCCATTAGAAGCAGTTATTTCTACATTCCCGATTAACAAGTTTTTTCGTGATGATGAGGAAATACAGGCGGGACGGCTGGCGGACTATATCATAGATGCACGATGCAGTTCAATGTCTAATGCGGTTCGCTGGGCGCTGAAAAATGGCTGTTGGGGTACGCTTCGCCGTGCCGGTAGTATATGGTCGGCGGTGATCTCCGAAAATCGTGTATTGAATATGTGTGAGAGTGACCAAAGGCACTTAATCTCGGGGGAAGTGCAGCGAAGCGTTCTCTATGACCCGATTGAACAGAAAGCCGATTTTGAGCCGGAAAGAATGATTGGGGAGAATATCTCCTTTGAAGATATGGCTCGTTTAGATGCGGCTTTGGAGGGTGTTAATTATGAGTGATAGTGTAAGTATAGAGTTTGTTCGTCAGGTTGTTTTACAGTTACTTGCTGGCGAGTGGGTGGACACAAATGATGTTTGTTCTGCTCTTGATTTGGATTTCAAAACTTGTATGCATATGTTTGACTTTTCCCGAGAGGTACTCTGGAACAAACCGCCTTTGAATGGTCAGTTTATTATTACAAAGTTCCGTATTCGTCCTGGGGGGATGGGGGTTAAAGCATGAAAGTAAGTGATTTAATGTATTGCTATGGTGCGGGCGTTTCGTACCATATCTATCAAAAGCCGTATATGACCAAGCTGATTGATTGCGGTGTGACTACCTTTAATGCTCTGCTTGATCAGCCGACGATGCTTGACCGTGAGGTCATTTGCCATATTCCTAAAAGCGGGGAATTGGTAATTATCATTTAGTTTGATACTTCTGGCCGGAGTTCAAATAAAATCAAATTCAAAGAAAGGTTAAAAAGGTGTTTTTATGGAAGCCATTATTAAGGCAATGTCCGATGCGTTCACCCTGGTTGGTACTGTAATTACCAACATCACTGGTCAGCCTGTGCTGCTGTTCTTCCTCGCCGCCAGCCTTATCCCTGTCGGCATTCGGATTTTCCGCAGTCTCAAGCGGGCTGCGAAGTAAGGAGGTTTAGCTAATGGATACTCCTACTGTTACTGTAATGCAGACTGTAATTGCTGCAATGGGTGATGTCTTTACCCTCGTTGGTACTGTCATTACCAAGATCACGGAGCAGCCGGTGCTGCTGTTCCTGCTCGCTGCCGGTCTTATCCCTGTTGGTATTCGTATCTTCAAGGGTTTGAAGAGAGCAGCGAAGTGACCCGAAAGGGGCGGGGAAAACCCCCGCCCCTTTTCTATTGAAAAGATATGGGAGGTTACAAATGAAAAAAATACTTGCCGTTTTGATAGCGGCTTTGATGATATGTTTGTCTGTGGTTCCAGCTATGGCTGTTTTCCCGGTCGGCGATGCATTGTATTTTGTTGGTCAGTGTATTGAGCTTTATAATACTTCTGCTCAAATTCATGAAGCCTATGCCGATACTATTCAAAAGGCGATGGACTATCGAAAATATTACAATGAGCAGGGGCTTGCAAAGGCTTATGATAAGATGCAGGTGTCTATGCGGAATCTAGGCACTTCAACATATAATACCGTATTAAATACGACAAATAAAACTTTTTATGATATCCGCAATAATTTTAAATTCACGTACAATACTGCTTATTATAACCAGACTTACAACAGTTATTATATCCCTGTAACGTATAACGATGTTGATTATAATTATTTTATTACTTATGCGCCCACTTACACTAATATTACATACATTCAAGATGGCTGTAATGACCCCGCGCAGGCAGTTAGCGACAACTATTATTTTGAGTTGCCCGATGGCCGCAATAGCTATAATCTGACTGCTGATGATGTTTTTGGTATTCCGCTGGCCGGCGAGGTGATAAACTATGATGCTGTCCCGGAGAATGATAATTGTGTTGCACTGTATCATTTTGACGGAAATATGAAGGATTCTTCTGGTGCTGGTTCTGTTGCTTCTTTTTTAGAGGGTTCTATTCCTGCTTATCGGGAATCGGATTCTTACGGTCAATGTTTGTATTTGTCCTCTACTGATAATTTATCTATTACTTTACCCCAGGAGTTGGAAGCTCCTTATACTATTGAATTTCGTGTGAATTATGGTACAAATCGAACATTTACCCCTGCTCCTTCTTTTTTTGCTATGCGTTCTTTTGCTTCATCTGGTAAATATACTAATAACTTTACCTGTAGTATTTCGATTCCTGATCCTCGAAATGAACTTGCCGAATATTTGTATCTTTATGAAGAGGGTGTAGAGTCTTGGTCTGCTCTCGTTCCTTTTTTGTCTTTTTTAGGCGTTGATGGCTCTGATTCTGTCGAGCGTATTTCTATTTCTTGTAATACTTCTTCTATTTCTGCTTATCGCTATTCAAGTGTATATTATGTTTACCATCAGGGTTTAGGAACTTATGTTCCTATGACGGAGTATGAACATTATAACGCTTCGGCTTATGCTACGGCTGTTGCTGCGGCTGATAAGGCTAGAGCGAATAATTCGTTTAAGCCTAGTTCTGTATCTTTTCCTTCTTTTCCTCTTAATCGTGAAACTTGGTATAATATTTCAATCGTAAATGATGGTACACAAATTAAATGGTATCGTGAGGGTGTTCCTTTTACCCCTCCTGATGGTTGGAATGTTTCTAATGGTAGTATTTCTTCTGTTTCTCTTTCTGGTGTTGCTGGTTTGACTTATTCTTGCTATGATGAACTGCGCATATCGAAGGGCGCTCTATATTCTGGCGAATATACCCCCCATGTAGGTCCCTTTGATGTTCCGACTGTATTGGTTACTCCCGATATTTCCGCGGTTCCTGACGGAACGGTAGCCGTTAAATCTGCCGTTTCTGTGGCCGATTTTCGGGTTGGTGGTGTCCGTCCCTCATATCCTGTTGAAGGCTCCGTGTATATTTCGCTTGATGCCGATAAAAAGGTAACAAGCTGCCAGCAGTACCAAAGCGGCACATGGACGGAGTGTCAAGGTTCCGTTTGCAAGGATAATAATTGGGTTGAGCTTACCGGGTATAGTTTTGCGGGCCATGTGGTGAATGAAGATGATTTCGCTGAAGTCATTGATAAAAAAGATGATCCTGCCATTGGCAGCAATTCTAATCCTGATGCGGAAGTGACCAGCTTTACCGTGCATTATTACAAGGACGGCACTACTGATAAATTGCGCCGTGATACCGTCTATCAAAATGTGGCGGTCGGTTCTTCGTTTACTTTCAGCCCTCCGGCTATAAAAAACTATAAGCCTTTGGTTTCTTCTGCCGAAATAACTATTACTGCCGATGGTGAGCATGTGTTTTATTATGCTGCAGATGCCGGTAGTGGTGGCGGTAGTGGGGGAGCGGATGACCCCAGTAAGCCCGGTTTCTTTGATGGGCTGCTGTCGAGTGTCAAAAGCTTGGTAAATGTCATTTGCGGCTTTGTGGGTGGTGTGGTGCAGTCTTTGCTTTCCGGTATCACCGGTATCATATCCACGCTGATAGATGCTTTTAAGGCTGTGTTGAGCCTTGGCGGGCATTTTGGGGATTTCCTTGCCGCTGCCCTCGGCTTTGTTCCCCGTGAGATAATCGACCTGCTGATAGCCGGTATAGCGGTTTCTATTGCATTGGCTATCATCAAGTTTATTCGGGGGTGATGGCATGGAAGATTTTACTCGTTTCTTTGGCGTAGTCTTGGACTTTTTCAAGATGCCTATGACCGTTTACGGCTTCACATTCTCCTTTTGGGATATAGCCCTTTGGGGCTGTGTGGCCTACATTGCAATCCGAATTATAAGGGGGCTTTTAGATGGATAACGAATTGATGAATGAAGAAACAACCGAACAGGCCACCGAAGAAAATCCCAGCGGCGACGCTGCTGCAGGGGAATTAGGTGGTAATGATAATAACACCGAAGCCGGTGGGGAAGAGCAGGGGAGTGAAACCCCTGCTGTCCCTGCCGATGGTGAGCAGCAGGAAGAACAGACTATGACAGAGATTACCGGAACGGTGACGGTAGATAACCTGTATGAGCGTCCTATCATGTCCACACCATTTTCCCAGTACACCGTGACCGAGGGTCTTTTGCTGCTGTCCCTGCTGCTGGGATTGGTGCGGACGATGTTTAGAATTTGGAATAATTAAGGGGGGATATGATGAGCAGTATTTTTCAAACTTTATGTGATTTTTTCGGGTTGTCAGGTGTTCCTGCCGATTTTGCGGAGTTTATCCCTTGGTTTATGCAGGTGATGCTTGCTATTTGTGTTCTGTGGGGCTGTTGGCGTATGTTCCGGGCTATTGTGTGTGGTGTTACCTCCGGGGGTAGGCGCTTATGATGATAAAGGTGTGGCTGGGCTATTTGGTGCGGCTGCCGAAGTTCCTTTTCCTGTTGGTCAAGGATTTGATACCGTACATAAAAAACCGATCATGGCTCAATTTTGACGGCTGGGGGCTGCATCTGTATGTGGGCAAGTTCGGCGCCGGCAAAACCTGCACGATGGTGCGTGACGCTTATGCGCTGGCGAAACGCTATCCAAAGTTGACGATAGTGACGAATTTGCAGTTGTCAGGCTTCCCGGCTCATACGCAAATACTTCCGTTGCGATCTCCGCAGGATATTCTTAATGCTCCGGTAAATACGCTGGTTTTGATTGATGAAATAGGCACGATTTTTAATAGCCGTGATTTCGCTGCCAGTAAACAGAGTGTGCCGAAAATCCTTTTTCAGCACCTTTGCCAGTGCCGGAAGCGGCATATGCAAATATACGCGACTACCCAGCGATGGAATTTCCTTGATAAGCAACTGCGGGATATTACCGATACGGTGAGAGTGACTCGCAGTCATTTATCCCATCCGTTTACCCGCATTTGTACGGTTTATACCTATGATGCGGTAGAATATGATCTTTCTTTCAGTAATCCGCAATATCCGCTCGCTGCTATTGATGCAAGGGTGTATTGCCAAACTGATGCGGACCGTAACCGATACGATACGCAGCAGCTTATTGATAATATGCTGCAAGCGGATTATATCAGCGATGAGGAAATTATGCGTAATAGGGGAGAGCTTCAGCCGGAAGTCACTGGTGAGATCTCTAACCGCAGCAAGCGCCGGATCCGCAAAAACAAAATTGCATAACATAACCCCCAGCTTATTCGCTGGGGGTTTCCTTTTCGCATTTTGGATGTGTCATTGCGTATTGTTCTTGCATTAGCTTTTCGTGTTCGGCCTTTATAGCGTTGTTTTGAGTGTATGGTGATATATCGTGGGTATGTGCTATTGCCCGGTGCGCAAAGAATAATTTGCTCCAAAGGTTCATGGTTTGCTCCTTTCTTGCAATTCCTTTAACTTTAGCGTTAGAAAGTCGATTTCCTGCCGTTGTTTAGATATAACTCTGTTACGGTCTGCAATGTTTTTTTCATAGTCAACAATTTTCTGCTTGATTTCCTGCTTGCGGTCTGCGGCCTTGGCCGATTGTATACCCATAATGATGCACATGATAAATATTATGCCCAGCGCTACAAAAAATAGTACTTGATAGGTTGACCATACGCTAAACCCGATAAAACCCATAATATTGCCCCTTTCGTCCTCTCTACGCTAAATCTACCACATATCCCACAAAAAGTAAATAGGGGAGCGCTGGCGGGCGCAGCTATCCGTCAGCGCTGTGTTTGCAAAAATGCATGGCATAGCAGATTTGGCAAGGGTAAGGTGGAGATTTGCGCAGCAAATACTACCGACCTTGCCGAAGCTGATATGCTATGCAATGGTCATTATCAGATGCAAGGGAGAAATTATGTGAATATTGGTGCCGCATTAGAAACTATCGGGTGCGGCGGGTGACGAAATTTAGCGTAAATTTTTATAAAATTCTGATTTTTTTATTGACAGGTAGTTATTTGTTTGATATGCTAAATATGCGGGCTCCCTATTTCGCTAAATTTCAATTTAGCGAAATGGCATTTCCTTAAACACACAATAACAAATTCACGCTCTTTTGTCAATCCCCTATTTTGAATTTATCAAAAAATTTCGCTAAATTAAGTCACCCGCCGCACCCGATAGTTTCTAATGCGGCTCCAAGTTTCACATATTTTCTTCCTTTGCATGGTTTTGCAGCTTCGGCTCAGACACAGTGCTGGCGGGAAGCTGTGCCCGCCAGCGTTCCTCTATTTCGCATTGTTCCTTAAAATAGTGCATTTTATGAACAAATTCAATTTTAATTGTAAACATTAGCACTCGTCTATTGACACTGCTAATTGCACAGCTATAATGAAGTTGTACTTGAAAGATTCAACAAAATCTCCCAAGAAAACAGCTTAACAGCTCTTATATAAAAAAATAATGGAGGAATGAATTATGATGCCCAGTATTTTTGGTGAAAATCTTTTCGACGAATTTTTTAATGAACCATTTGCCATGATGACGCCTCAAGGTCATAACCCTCTTTACGGTAAACGCGCAAAGAATCTAATGAAGACCGATGTTCGGGAAACCGAAAACTCCTACGAACTGGATATTGACTTGCCCGGCTTTAAGAAGGATGAAATCTCCATCGAGCTGAAAGACGGCTGTCTGAACATAAGCGCTGCCAAAGGACTTGATAAAGAGGAAAGCGATAAGGCGGGGAAATACATCCGTCAAGAACGCTATGCGGGCTCTTGTAGCCGCAGCTTCTATGTTGGTACGGATATTGATCCTACCCAGGTCACTGCTAAATTTGAAAACGGCATCCTGTGCATTTCCGTTCCAAAGGCTTCCCGTCAATTGCCTTCAAGATCCACAGTTGAGATTAAATAAAATCGCTCTCTCCTCTGCCCCACCGATTCAATAATATAATCTTTTGAAAGGATGTCATTTATGAATAAAACCCTATCGCGAGTTTTATGGATCATTGCCGGTGTACTGCTTATTGTTGCAGGCGTGTATTGCTTTGTTTCTCCTGAAGCCGCTTTGAGCGGGCTTTCCCTTATACTTGGACTGGCCATGCTCTTCTCCGGTATCGTTGATATTGTCATCTTTGCATCTTCCCGGCGCTTTATGCTCGGTTCCGGCTGGTTCCTACTGGATGGCATCTTCACTGTACTGTTAGCCATTTTCCTGCTCTGCAACCAGGCATTCACCATGCTTTCGCTGCCGTTTATTTTCGGGATGTGGCTACTGTTCGGCGGTATCAGCCGTTTCGTTAGCTCCTTTGATCTTCAGCGCCTTGGTGTGCGGGGTTGGGGGTGGTTTACCGCCCTTGGTATCCTCCTTACTGTTGCGGGCATCCTTTCGTTCTATGATCCCATTTCCGGTGCTATGGCCCTCAGTTGGATCGTTGGACTGGTGCTTATCCTGCAGGGTATCGCATCTATTGCATGGGCCTGCTTCTCCGGGCGCTTCTGGAGAGACTCTCTTTTATAAAACAACTATCACCTCCTCAATTATTTTCAAAAATGACCGGGGCTTCGGCTCCGGTCTTTTTGCGCATCTACACACTTGCATGCAGCTTGCATTTCTACTATAATAGATTGGCAATAAACCGAAGAGAGGAGGAAACCGAATGCAGGCATTTTCTATCATGGCAGCACCTGCGCCACAGCTGCTGCGCGATTATCTCATCTATATGAGTACCATCAAGGGACGCTCTCCCCGCACTGTAGAAGCCTACTACAACGATCTCCGCCTATTCCTGCGTTATCTAATGGCCACTCGCAGTGGCACTCCCCTACCCACGGATGACCCAAATCTTGAAAGCATTTCGTTTGCCTCCATCAGCGAGGAAATGATTCTCAGTGCACACCTTTCCGATGCATATTCTTTCCTGGCTTATGTGCAAAGCGTTAACCAAAATAACGCCAAGACCCGTGCCCGCAAGGTTTCCAGCTTGCGCGGCTTCTATAAATATCTGCAAAGTAAGGCTGGCCGCCTAGAGGAAAACCCCATGGAACAGTTGGAGATTCCTGCCCAGCGAAAAAGTCTTCCAAAATACCTTACTTTGGATGAAAGCCTACACCTGCTGGAATCCATTGAAGGCAAGGATCGTGAACGCGATTATTGTATCATCACCATTCTGCTTAACTGTGGCATTCGTCTTTCGGAGTTGGTCGGTATTAAGCTCTCGGATATCCGGGATGACACCCTTACTGTACTGGGCAAGGGGAATAAAGAGCGCATGGTTTATCTTAACAGCGCTTGTCTTAACGCCATCGCAGAATATTTGGCCGTTCGTCCGGAACCACCGAAAGATGCCGATAAACCCTACCTGTTTGTTTCCTCCCGTACCCGTGCACCGCTTACCCCCCGCCGGGTGGAACAAATAGTAGAAACACATCTAAAGGCCGCCGGCTTAGGCGGTCGGGGCTATTCCCCTCACAAACTTCGTCATACTGCCGCCACTCTCATGTATCAATACGGTGGTGTGGATATCCGTGTTCTAAAGGAAATTCTCGGCCATGTCAATCTTGGCACCACAGAAATATACACCCATGTCAGCAATGATCAAATTGCCAATGCCGCTGACCGCAATCCCCTTTCTCATGTTAAATCCAAACCACCCAAAAAGGAAGCTGAAACCGAATGAAAACCAATTACCATACCCACACCTACCGCTGTAAACATGCCATGGGCAATGATGAGCGCATTGTACTCAATGCCATTAAGGCTGACCTTGATATTTTAGGCTTTTCTGATCATACCCCATGGCCTCACTTCCCTGCCGATTACGATTCCCATGTCCGCATGGAGCCGCAATACCTGCCGGAATACTGCGGCAGCGTAAACCGCCTGCGGGAAAAATACAAGGACCAGATCGAGATTCACCTCGGCCTGGAGGCGGAGTACTTCCCGCACCATATGCAGGAGCTTCTTGATATGAAGTCGGAATACGGGATCGAATATCTGATCTACGGTGCCCACTACGATGAACTGGATGCCCCCGTCCCGGAGCGTTTTTATTTCGGCCGTGATATTTTAGCGCCCCATGACCTCGAGCGTTACGAGCAGAACATCATTCCGGGCATTGAAAGTAAATTCTATACCTATGTGGCCCACCCTGATCTTTTCATCCGCGGTTACCCTTATTTTGATGAACACTGTGTTGCACTCAGTCATCGTATTTGTGAAGCTGCGGCTCGCTGCAATGCAATTCTCGAATACAACATCTCCGGTTTTCTTTTCGCGCTGGAACATAATCGGCTGGATTGTTTCCCTCATCCCGATTTCTGGCGCATTGCCAAAGATCATGGCATTACCGCAATTATTGGCTTCGACGCCCACGATTCGGCGGTAGATTTCAAGAATTCTGATATCTACGATTATGCTGTTCACTTCCTCGATCACATCGGTATCCATCGTATCGACAAACTCGATTTATAAAACAATTCCATAGCTAAGCCCCACGGTATTTAACCCGCGGGGCTTTTTTCTCAAATTTTATCGTATTGGCAGCATATACAGCTTCTCCCGTTTCATTTTGTGATATTCTACAATAATTTTCTTTTAGAATAACACAAACCGCCACTTAGTTGCGCAATTTAGCCAACCAGGTCATTGCATTATATACAAATTGCGCTGTGCTTTCTTGTAAAAATAGTCCAACTGCGCTTTGACAAAATCAAAAAAATACTATATTGTAGAGACATACAAAGGAGAATGTTCACAATAAATTCCCCTTTATCAATAACTGGAGGTACATAAAATGCTGCTGATTAAAAACGCCAACCTGGATGGGACCGGCAAAATCGTTGATATTCTCATCGGTGATGACGGAAAATACAAGGAAATTGCCGGGCACATCGAAGCACCCGCCGGGATCGAAACTATCGATGCCACTGGTATGATGGCTTGCCCCACCTTTGTAAATACCCATATGCACTTTGATAAGGCCTACACTTCTTATGAACAGGGCCGTGAAAGCTACGGCAAGGGCAACTGGATCTCTTCTACCGAAGAAACCCTGGAAGACTCCATCTATGTCATGCACGACCGTATCCGCAAGTATACTCCTGAGGCCGTAGCTGTCCGGGCTGAGCGCGCTATTAAGGATTGTGTCATGTATGGTACCACCAAACTGCGCACCAATGTGGATATCAGCACCCTGGATCCTAACCTCAACGCTCTGAAGGGTGTTCTGATGGCCAAAGAAGCCACCAAAGATATCTGCGACCTACAAGTCATCGCTTTCCCTCAGGAAGGTATCATCTGCGATCCTGGCACCGATAAGCTGCTGGAGGAAGCCATGGAAATGGGCTGCGATGTTATGGGTGGCATGCCTGCCGCTGAAATGCTGGATGAGCATTCCCGCGAACATGTGGATTTCGTCTTCAAGATGGCCGAAAAATACAACTGCCTCATCGATATGCACATCGATCAGTCCAAAGATATGTTCGATCGTTCCCTGGAATACACTGCCTGGCTTACTATGCAGCATGGCTGGCAAGGCCGTGTAACCGGTGGACACTGCACCTCCATCACCTATCAGAACCAGGCCCACGCCATCAAGGTGATGAAGATGCTTAAGCAGGCGGATGTCAATGTCTGCGCCAACACCCAGACCCTCGCCATCATGGGCATTGACCCCGAACCCCGCACCCGCGGTGTTACCCGCATTCGTGAGATGGTGGAAATGGGTATCAATGTTGTCACCGCTCAGGATACCATCTGTGATGGTTTCCACCTTTACGGCACTGGCGATCCCTTGGATTACGGTCTGGTTGGCTGCTACTGCGCCCAGTACAATACCCCCGAGGCTGCCCGTACCATGTGGAACATGCTCACCAAAGCCTCTGCTCGCGTATTCGATCCTGAAATGAAGTACGGCATCGAAGTAGGCAACGATGCTGACTTGAACCTGGTAGAAGCCCCTAATGTCCACGATGCCATCCGCACCCGCGCTTCCCGTCCCTACATCATCCGCCACGGTAAAGTCATTGCTTCCTTCATCCGCCGGGCTCAGCTGCTGTAATACTGTCTTATTCTCTTCTCTTGATATAAAGCCCCCTCATGTTCCCAAAGCCCAACGGCACCGGTATCCCCGGTGCCGTTGGGCTTTGTCATCATCTTGCGTTCCATACAAAAGAGATCGCCCTGCACCCAGGAATTATTCCTGCCGTACAGGGCGATTTATGAGGCTATTATTTCACTATTATTTCAATCTGCTCTGCGTCAGTAGTGGCCACAGCTCCTCCACATTCCTTTGGTTAAGCGTAATAGGGTCCACCGAAACATACTTTGGTGTTGGTTTTCCCAGCAGCGCACACGCTGCCGAATACACCATCAGATGTCCCATTTCAATTGGCCTTGAAGAGACAATGCCCATTCTTCCGCTGGTCACCTGCAGCATTCTCTGCGCAACGGAACTGTTGATCTGGCTGGTGACAACTACTACATCATCACGGCGGTTCGCGTGCAGCCATCCACTGATCCGAGCCGCCGCACCTGCATTCTGGATAAACAGGCCCTGCATCTCAGGATAGCGGCGGTACAGCTTCTCAAAATCATCCACAGAATAATGATCATTGATTTCTAATTGCTCCAACACCTGTATTCTGGGATAGTCACCATGCAGTGCGGTAATTAATGCTCGGACACACTGCTGAGCACCCGCTGCTGTGTTTTTATCCACCAGCATTACCAACCGCTGCATCTGCCGGGACAACATCTGCTCCGCCAGGAATTGCGCCGCCTGCCGCCCTTTTTCCTCATCATTGGTGGTAATGCAGCAGTGGAACACAGATCCAGGCAGATCAATCGGCAGATGTGATCCCAAAATCAATGGGATATCGCTCCCCCTTTTTAACCGTTGAAAGGTCTCCACCATCCCGCTATGATCATTGGAAACGCTGATGATAGCATCCGCACCGTTTTGCAGTAACCACACCAGTTGATTCTTTTCTACCCCGCTGTTCATTCTGGCATCCTGTACCGGCAGCAGCTCCATATTCAAATTTGTGGCGACCTCCCTTATCCCCTGCAAAATCATCTGGGAATAAAGTGTTTCCGCCTGTGCAAAAGAGACTCCAATCCGACCGGTATGCTTCTGCATCAGCATTTTTTCGGTTATGGTTAATGATACAGCACTTTCACTGCTGGCCGGTTGTCCCTGAGGATCACGCGGCAATACACTGGTAGAATGACGGATTATCAATTGCGGAGCACAAACAATTCTTTTATCTGGCCCATTGCTATTCTCCAAAACACTACGAAACACCTCTGGATCTAAACGGACATAGGTTACCGCAGGATTATAACCCTGTATATAGTCGTCGTCATCAATGGCAATCCAGCTGAAGTCTTCCGGTACGCGGCGTCCACTGGCAAAGCAATATTTTGTTACCGCCATAATGCCCGGTACACCCACCGAAATCACGGCGGTCCCCAGGCTTTCCTGCTCTGGCAGTCCGGAGTTCTTCTCTCCGCCCAGCCATATTATATTATCCTGATTTAGGCGTACTGCATAGCGTTTACTGCACCATTCCAACGCCCGCAGGATCTGCTCCTGACAGTACCGGTTCAAATCTCCTCCCACCACAGTAATATTGGTGTGCCCGCACCGGATTAGATGTTCCAATGCAAGGTGCATGGCACCCTCATAATCCAAGGTCAAATGGCGTTGGTCGGTGCGTTCTGGTGGCACACTTTGGTTCAGCAGCAGAATGCTGCCCGGTTCCACAGGATTTATCGCTCTATCACCGCATTTATACTCCACCGATTGATGCACCAATACACGGTTCAGGTGGTACTGCTTCATATATCTATGCAGCTGCTTTTCCGTCAGCGATCCATCTACCGAGATCGTGATCCATTCGTACCGTCCGGACATCCGCACATAGGATCGGCATCCACATACTGTCAGCAACCGCCGGTCAATGATAAGACCCATACAGCCGCGCTTGGCCGCTGTTGGTTCCTCACCCCTGTTGCGCCGGCGCAGCGGTTCATAGCCCAGCTCATCTACCGCAGCCATTACCCGTTCTGTAATTTCCGGGCTCACATACCTTGTCCGGTTAAGAACATGGGAGACCGTGGTGGCAGAAACGCCGCTGGCCTTCGCAATGTCATATATTGTCGCCATATTTCTCCTCTTGAATGTTATTGATTTCTCTCTTAGCGGCCTAAATTGCCGCCTTATGTTTTCTCTTTATTCTTATTTCAAGTTACGGCTTTTGCTGCTCCGCTTTCAGCAGAGCATATCTTCTCCGAGATTCTCTCACATCAAATACAGTACACACGGCAACGCCCAAGATGCCGCCTGCTAATGCGGTGATCCATCGGCTGATTCCAAAGGCCGAGCCAGCCACAACACCCAGGCCAAGGCCCAGCAGGAGCCCTACCTTCACCATAGCGCGGGTCTTCTTTTCACTGCACCATACCTCTACAGCAGGAGACTTCTCATGCTCATGCTCCACCCAGTGGCCAAAAGCGCTCTTACGCAGCAGCCCGTGGAATATCTCATCATCCCTTTGCGGGTGTGCCAGCATAATGGTCACACTCTTATTAGCAAAGGCCCACCCACGCAGGGTATTCAGGGCCTCGGTCATATAGCCTTTTCGGCGGTACGCCGGCTTAATAAACCCGTTCAGCTCCACCGCTTCGGTATCGCTGGGGCGTCCCAAAAAGTACAAATATCCCACCAGGTGCTTGTCCTCTTTCTCGGTGATGATCCACAGCGTATAAAAGGACATATACTCCTGATCCGCCATCATTTTACGGTATTGCTCCTCTGCCAACATGACCCATTCGCCGTATTTGGCATAATCATCCGGCACCAAAGAAAGGCTCCTGCATAATTCATTCGGATCATCCCTCAGCAGGTTCATCTGTTCCGGCAGCAGCGGATAAAGGATCAGATTCTGGCTCTCCAGCTGTGGCTGCTTTTTCTGCTTTTTCATTTGCTTCCTCCGTCAAAGTTCTCAAAAATGAACTACTCTCTTAATCATATTATAGATGAATCGATAAATTAAATCAATTTATGTTATCACTTTTTACGCACTATCCACAATAAACAATTTTTACCTCAATTCTTTTTGCTTTTTGTGCATATAATTATTATTTTCCTTGATTTTAATAGCCTAAATGCGCAACTTGCGTAGCTAAGATGTTAAAATGCAACAAAATCATACCCATTATATTACATTTTTCGCTTTGACGAATGGAAAAAACAAGTGCTAATATACTACTTGACCAAGGTGTGCACAGGGATAATGGCGAAAACCGACGGCACATTAGGTCAAAAAATGTATAGAGAAAAAAGGAGAGTCACTATGTATCAGCCTGAACAGCCGGTATTCGATCAAGCCATCGAATCCAACATTGAGATCACCTACGGCATTGAAGATGTGCCCAAGCCCTGGTGGAAATCTCTCTACTTCGCCCTGCAGATCACCCTTGTAGACTTTACCCCCTTTGTATGGGGCGGTATGTTTGTCTCCCTGGCCGGTCTGGATGCTGCCACCGTTCTGCCCACCATGATCAGCGCATGCTTCCTGGTCATGGGTATCTGCACACTGATCCAAACTACCATTGGTAACCGCCTGCCCATTGTTCAGGGCCCGTCGGCTTCCCTCGCCTCCTCCATGGGCAGCGTAGCCGCTACCTATGGTCTGCCCGCTGTCTGGGGCTCCGTCATTGTCGGCGGCGCACTGGAAACTCTGCTGGGCGGCGCCCGCATTATGAGCAAGATCCGCAAGTTCCTCCCCCCTGTTGTAGTTGGTTCCGTAGTAGCAGCTATCGGTTATGTAGCTGCCCGTATCGCTGTTCAGTGGACTTTCTCCTCTCAGGATGCTAAGAGCCTCATCATGGCCGCTGTAGCCTTCCTGCTGGCTCTGGTTCTTAAGTTCCGCGGTGGCAAAGGTCTGCTTTCCCAGGGCTTCATTCTCATCACCGTTATCATTGTTGGCGTTGTTGGCGCCTCCGCTCTTGGCGTGTTCAATTGGGAAGCCGTTCACAATGCTCCTTGGTTCGCACTGCCCAAGCTGTTCCCCTACACTGGTCTGGAAGGTCAGAGCGGTTCCACCATCGCCTTTGTTGGTGCCGCTATCGTCGGCGGTTTCTCCGGTTATGTCGCTTCCATGTTTGAATCCGTTGGCGACTATGCCGCTACCTGCGCTGCCTGCGATGAAGTCTACCGCATCAAGCACATCGACCGCGGCATCTTTGCTGAAGGCTTGGGCTGCGTGATCTCCGCTTTCTTTGGCGGCCTGCCCTGCACCAGCTATACCCAGAACATCGGCATTGTTTCTGCTACCGGTGTTTGCTCCCGCCGCGTCACTCAGATCGCTGGCGTAATCTTCCTGGCATATGGTCTGTGCCCCAAGCTGGCCTATATTCTTTCCGGCATTCCGCGTTCTGTTATCGGTGCTGTATTCCTTATCTCTGCCGCTACCATCATGTTCTCCGGCATTGATTCCATCATCAGCGATAAACGCTCCCTGCGCAACACCTTGGTAGCCGGTACTACTTTGGCACTGGCCATCATGCTGCCTTACCACTGCGCCTCTACTTACAGCGCCTGGGCCAAGAGCCTGCCGGCGTTCCTCAATATGCTCTGCACCTCCACCGTGTTCATCGCGGTCGTTGCAGGCGTACTGCTCAATCTTATCCTCAACTATGTTCTGAAGGACAAGAACGAAAAGTAAGCTAGCTCCTCCTCAATGGTACTCATACAGCGCAAGCCCCTCCCAAACCGGGAGGGGTTTTGCTACGATAGAATCCCTGCAATCATTTTCCATTTTACTGTCGACTCCAATAGTCCCCCTCCAGCCAATAGCAAAGCGCTCAGTATCCACATCGCCGTCTGTCCGTTTCCTTCTGCCCCGCTCATCTGCTCACAGCGGCTATGCGCCAAGTTGCACATCAAAATCAGCGCCACCAACTGCACCGTCCTTGGCAGAAGTATCCCCAACAAAATATATCCGATTCCGCCCAAACCCACCAACATCAGCAAAAAGCTGACCACTATTCCCTGCCCTATTCCATACAAGACCAGTGCCACCGGAATCATTAAGTTCCCCCATAGGCACCGCGCTGCGATCATCAGGTATAGCAGCAGAATCGCCATAAACAGCAGTCGCTCACGCCACAATGCCCACAGGCCCTGTTCCGGTATAGCCCGCAGTTGATTCACCAGGATCCGGCATGGGATAGACTCTGCCCCGCACAACACCGCTGCTATGCTGCCCAGTAGCACCCCTGCCGCAAAATATAAAAGATACTGAATTGTCGTCCCACGCTTCTTCCACAGGCTTTCCCGCCGCCCAGGTACTGGATAATGACTTTTCTTTCTCTTCGGCAACATTTTTCATCCTCCACATTTTGTTATCGCCGCTTGGGGTGGCTCATCTTTGCTTTGCTGCGGTGGTTTACTGCCAGGATGCACCCTATGGCGCCGCCCCCCAGCATCAGCAGGCACTTATACAGTGCCAGCAGACCCACCTCATTTCTCGGAACTGTTAGGGAAATTGCCAGCAGCACCAGGTACATCATTCCGCCTGTCAGTGCTCCGTTCACGATGCCATTCTGTCGCAACTGCCGGCCGCAGCGGTAACCTGCTGCCAAGGTCCCAACCACAAGGGTGATCGTTACCATCGGCGCGGTCAACCCGCCCGGAATATCCTGCGCACTCATTACCAGGGCAAATACCGTCAACAATGCCAGCACCACAGCAGAACCCATTCCAGCGCTTATCGCAATTTCCCGCAACGGCGGGCCGCTCCCCTTCACCCCGTGGCCTTTCTCCCTGCTTTTGGGCATAAAAACGCCTCCCATCCGGATTGTCTGTTCAATCCTATGATGGGAGGCGATATTTTAGAAGAAATTACTTCGGCTCAGCAGTGGTGTTCTTGCCGCTGATGGCCCAACGAGCCAGGCGGACCTTGGAACGGTCGCTGCCGGTCTCAATAACGAGGGAATCCTCTTTCATGCTGACGATAATCCCAATGATGCCGCCGATGGTGACGATCTCATCGCCTACCTGCAGCTCGCTGCGCATCTTGGCAGTCTCTTTATCCTTTTTCCGCTGGGGACGGATGATGAAGAACCAGAATACAACGATGATCAAAGCCATCATAATGATGGAAGACCACATGGAACCGGAGCCAGAAGCAGTTTCAAGAAAAGCAATGTTCATATTGTTTTATCCTCCAAAAAAGTCTTTAACAAATATTATAGAGAATTACCGGTCATTTTGCAAGTAAAATCCGGAGAAAATATTGTTCTATTCCGCACTTTTATATTCTATTACCCAGTATTGGCACATGCTCGCGGTAAAAGCTCTCAAACCGTCCCTCATCCAGTGCTAACCTTATCTCTTCCATCAGTGTATTATAGAACCACAGGTTATGCATCACAGCCAGCCGCATACCAAGCATTTCATTGGCACGCATCAGGTGGCGCAAGTAGGCGCGGGTATGGTTACGGCACAGTGGGCACCCGCAAAGGGCATCCACCGGGCGGTCATCCGTTACATACTTAGCATTTTGGATATTAATGATCCCTTCCCAGGTAAAAAGATGGCCATGTCGGGCATTGCGGCTTGGCATCACACAGTCAAAAAGATCTACACCCCGGTGTACCGATTCCAAGATATTCACAGGTGTACCAACACCCATTAGGTAACGGATCTTATCCTTCGGGGCAAAGGGCTCCACAGCCTCAATGATATGATACATCTCTTCGGCGCTCTCGCCCACTGCCAGTCCACCGATGGCATAGCCGTCCAGTCCCATCGCAGCAATATCCTTCATGTGCTGCACCCGAATATCCTCATAGGTGCCGCCCTGGTTGATGCCAAACAGTAGCTGGTGTGGATTCACAGTATCCTCCAGGCTGTTCAGCCGGGCCATTTCCTTTTGGCAGCGCTCCAACCATCGGGTCGTCCGTGCTACCGATTTCTGCACATAATCCCGGGGCGATGGGTTTTCGATACATTCATCAAATGCCATTGCAATGGTAGAACCCAAATGCGACTGGATCTGCATGCTCTCCTCTGGTCCCATAAAAATACGATGTCCATCGATATGGGAGGCAAAGGTCACTCCCTTTTCCTCGATATGCCGCAGCGATGCAAGCGAAAACACCTGGAACCCGCCGCTGTCGGTCAGGATGGGTCCCTGCCAACCGGTAAACCTGTGCAGCCCTCCCAGCTGACGCACCACATTATCACCAGGTCGCAGATGCAGGTGATAGGTATTGCACAGCATTACCTGGCACTTCAGCTCCTTCAGGTCATAAGCGGAAATACCGCCCTTGATGGCAGCCGCCGTCGCCACATTCATAAAGGCTGGCGTCTGCACCGTACCATGTACGGTGGTAAGCGCTCCCCGCCGGGCTGCTCCTTCTGTCAGTTTCAGTTGATACATTCTTTTTATTCCTCTCTTGTCAGTGTTACACATACAAGCTCCGGCGGGTTAAAGAGCCGAATTCCCATTCGTCCCCGTCCCAGCCCCCGGCTCAGGATCATCGTTTTATCTTCTATTTGGTAACTTCCGCCGTCATATTCCGGGAACAGGATCGTCTCGGGAGAAAGAATCCCGCCCAGTACCGGCAGCCATACCATCCCACCGTGGATATGCCCGCAGAAAATCACATCAGCACCCCACGCAGCATATACCGGAAAGTAGTTTGGATTATGCGCCAACAGAATATTATACCCCTCCGGTGCCTCTCCCAGTATGGTATACATCGTTTCCTCCGTCACTGGGCGATAGTGGCTGGCATACTTGTGGTAATAATCCAGCTTGTACCACAGTCCCGTCAGGTTGATTCTGTCGCCGTTTTCCGCCGTAAGCTGCACCGTTTCATTATCCAATACTTGTACTCTGGATGCTGCCAACGCAGCACGGTAGCTTTCCCAGTCGGCGGTGGCCAGTCCTTCCTCATGGTTCCCACGGATATAGTAGACCGGATATTCCTCCGCCAGTGCACTGCACAGCGCCAATGTCACACTAAAGTCCTCATCATAACGGCTCACCATATCGCCGGTCATTACAATGATATCCGGTTCCTCCGCACGAATCGCTTTCAGCAATCGACCGTTCTCTTCTCCCAAGGACACACTGTGCAGATCAGAAAGCTGTACGATGTGATAGCCATTAAAGCCTTCCGGCAAACTCATACCGCCAACGGTATATCGTACTGTTTTTAGTCCATAGTTGCTCCACCACAGTGACCAGCACAGCAAAAGAAAAATCGCCACAATTAAAATAAGCAGCAGCCAGTGTTTCTTCACTCAGTTTCTCCTATGCCAATAATAATGCCCGTCTGATAAAACAAATATATCATACCATAATAGTGTGCCCTTTTCAATTAAAATACCATTCGCCAAATCTTAATAAATAGAAAAAGCAGAATGACCACTTCCAGTCGTCCTGCTTTTGATTATACTCTCACCTCATTGCGAAACGGTGAACAATGCGTAGAAATACCCCTTGTTTGCCATCAACTCATCAAAGTGACCGCATTCCTCCATTGTGCCGTTCTTTATAGCCAGGATACCATCATACCGACGCAGCAGTGCCTCCTCCAGCATATGTGTAATGACTATGCGGGTCATACCGGTCAGGTCAAGAATATCCTCTGTGACCTGATGTGCCGTCTGGGCATCCAGCGCCGCCGTTACCTCATCTGCCAACAAAACTGAAGATTTCTTTAACAAGCTCCGCGCAATGGAAATGCGCTGCTTTTCTCCGCCAGATAGCCCGTTCCCATTTTCTCCGCAGAGGTAGTCCTCTCCCCGCTCCGCAATCAGACTGTTCAAGTGTGCATGGTGGATCGCTTCATCCACTTCTTCCTGCGGAAAATCCCGGAACATGGAAACATTGTCCTTGATAGAGGCATTGAATACAAACACATTCTGCTGGATCACCGACATCATTTCATACAAAGATTCCGGTGCGATCTCTCGCAGCTCGGTATCATCCAGCAGGATTCTTCCCCTGTAATTGGCACTTCCTGCCATCAGTAGGTGCAGAAGGGTAGATTTACCGCTGCCACTACCACCTACAATAGCATAAGCCTTGCCACACTCAAACTTGGCCGTAATGTTATGCAGCACATCCTTTTCGCTCTCATAGCCAAAAGAGACATTCTCCAGCCGGATGCTATCTGTAATGCCATTTTGATTTACACCATCCTGCCGTGTTATGTTCTTTTCCAGCGCCTCTGCCAGCTTATCAATAAGTCCCAGTGCGGCTTTTCTTCCAGCCAGCAGTGCCGGCAGCTCTGCCACAGGCTGTATAATGTAATTCATCAGGTTCACAAACAAGATCACCGTGCCAGCGGTCATTCCGTATCCATTCAACGCCAACCACGCACCCACCAGGAAAACTCCCAGCTGCGCAATGATCCCTGTCACTGCTCCTATCATCCCCACCATTACCTTAAGCCTGCGTCGGGTAAACTTTTCCGCCTCCAGTGCGCCATTTCTCTCGGCAAAAAGCCGAAAAATTTCCTTTTCCGCCTGGAAGGTCTTTACTACAGTAAAACCACTCAAGCAATCCGTTAATGTAGCGGTAAAATCACGGTTACGGTCAGAAACTCGCTTTTCCTCTATTGGCAGCCGGTTTCCGGTCATTAGGGATGCTGCCAATGGCAGAAGTGTTACTCCAATCGCCACCGCGGTTAGCAGCGGAGAATACAAAAGCATCATAATGAGTGCACCGAAAAAAGTCACCGACATGCTGATAAGAGAAAGCTGCTGTGAAAGATAGTCCGCTTCTATACTTGCTGCGTCATTGGTCAGCGCAGAAAGGTAGGTTGCTGTGCTCTCCTCCCGAAAAGATGAAATGCTCTTCTCCGTAAGCTTCTTAAATGCAAAATCCTTGTACTGCCGCATGGCGCGCACAATAAATTGCGGCTCGGAAACATATTGCAGCAAGCACAATACCACACACAACACTACAAAGCCAACGGTGATTTTTGCCAGCTGAGGTAAGGGTAGCGCTTCCGGCAAGCCCGAAGCCGCATCAATGAGCTGCTGCAGAACCCAGGAAAGAATCAGATTTAATGAGCCTTTCCCCAGCGCCGCAAATACCGCCAAGACAAGCATCGCACGGTTGCCTCTGTAAAATTGTGCGGAAAGTTCTTTTTTCAGAGGCTTGGTTATTGTATTCATTCTCCTGCCACCTCCGCCCACAGCGCGGAAAGCTCCGAACTTTCAAAGTCAGCTACTGACCTTTCAATTCCAGCCATCCCCGTATTGCCGATATCATCATAAACGCCAATCGGAACATGATCCGGTACAAAGCGCAGCGCGCTTGCATGGCTGTTCGGCGCCGCATCGTAGCCCTGTGCCAATCGCTTCGCCTGCCGCAGGGTACTGCGTACCGCCGGCGTGTTGTCTTTGTCCTCCTGTAACTGCGCATACGCAAGGCAGACCAGCAGCATACCGTTTACTTTATCCAAAAAACAGGGGGTATCGCCGTCCTTGAGTCCGGAAAGCGTGCCGATCCCCCATTGGGTGATCTCCTGCATACCTGCATAGTTTTGCTGCGAATAGTACACATTCACATAGCCTATCACCGTATTGACCAGGGAAGCTACACAGCTCATCAGCGCATCCGATAAAAACGGCACAGATTCCTCCGGCTTCTTGCTGTCCGCTGCCAGCGCCAGACCAATGCGCGCATCATACAGCCCACCGATATTGCTGCTTTTCATCAGCTCCACCGCTTCTTCCGTCCGTTCCAGCTTCAGCAGAATGTCCGCCATATTCCCGCAAATAGTGGTTTCATTGATTTGCGGGTCATCGTTTTGCGTAAGCAGCAGCTTCGCGTTTTCAAATAGTTCCAGCGCACGCCGCAGCAGCGCCTTCTCCCTGTCCTCTATGCCGAAAAGCCAGAACAATAAAGCGCTGTTATAAACAATTGCAAAGACATTCGGATACTTGCGCAATGCCTTTTCCGCTTCCGCCAGACCATCTCGATTTTTCTCATGCCTGCATGCTTCCAGCCGTTTTATGGTCGTTTGCAGTCGGTTATCCTTCATCTCATAGCCCAGCAGCACATCAACCGAGGTATCAAACAGATCCGCCAGCTCCACTATGGTCCCAAGCTCCGGCACCGATTGTCCCGATTCCCATTTATACACCGCGCCTACCGTAACATTCAGTACTTCAGCAAGCTGCTCCTGTGTCATGGCATGTTCTTTACGGAATGCACGAATATTCTCCGACAGCTTTATTTTCATATGGTCTGCCTCCCTTGCTCCTTCTGCTACTATCATATCACAGTAATCTTCCCGGAGGAACACACCATTCATACTATCAGAATATAATTAACCCGTACTATTGGTACTATTTTAGTTGGCTAGATTGGGATTACCCTCAAACATCCAACCATTTTCCCGGTTGTACCCGCTGGGGAATTGTGTTATAATAAACTGGTTTGTGGAACTAAAAACGATTGAAATAAAGGTGACAAAATGCAAGACCGTTTGATGACCAAGACATCCGACTATTATTACGACCTGCCGCAGGAACTCATCGCCCAAACACCGCTGGAGCGTCGGGACAGCAGCCGCCTGATGGTGCTGAATAAGGAAACCGGCGAGATCTCTCACCATGTGTTTACCGATATCATTGACTACCTGAACCCAGGTGATGTACTGGCGGTCAATAACAGCCGTGTCATGCCTTCCCGCCTGATTGGCAAGAAAGAGGATACGGATGGTGCCATTGAATTCCTGCTTCTAAAACAGCTGCGCAATGATGAATGGGAAACGATGGTGCGCCCAGGCAAACGGGCCAAGATCGGCGCTCGGTTTGTATTCGGTGATGGGCTGCTGCACGCCGAGGTACTGGAAATCCTGGAAGGCGGCAACCGTCGGGTCAAATTTGAATACGAGGGCAATAATATCTTTGCGGTGCTGGAGGAAGTTGGCCGCATGCCGCTGCCGCCCTACATCACCGAACAGCTGGAAGATGGTGAACGCTACCAGACTGTCTACAATAAGGTACTGGGCAGTGCTGCCGCCCCCACCGCCGGGCTACATTTTACCGAAGAACTACTGCAAAAAATTCAGGAGAAAGGTGTAAAGATAGCTTACCTGACACTTCATGTTGGCCTTGGCACCTTCCGTCCGGTGAAGGTAGACGATGTGACTCAGCATCATATGCACTCAGAACACTACTGGGTCTCGCAGGAGGCCGCTGATCTCATCAATGAGGCCAAACGCACTGGCCACCGTGTCATTGCCGTAGGTACCACCAGCTGCCGCACGCTGGAATCTGCCTATATTCCCGGGAAAGGACTGCGCGAGTGCAGCGATAATACCGATATTTTCATCTATCCCGGCTACCAGTGGAAATGCATCGATGCCCTTATCACTAATTTTCATCTGCCGGAAAGCACCCTTATCATGCTGGTCGCTGCCTTTGCAGGGTACGATCACATCATGAATGCCTACCATGAGGCTGTTAAAGAACGCTACCGGTTCTTCTCCTTTGGCGATGCCATGTTCATTACAAACGAAACGAAGCCCCAAAGGAACACCAGACATTAAACGCTGTACTATCCCATTGAATATTCCATCTAAAAGAAGCAGGTCATTTTCAGTGATCGGCTTCTTTTTCGTTCCATTTTAATGACACGCTACTCCCTCTCATATACTAAGGATGAAAGGAGGCGTATTTCATATGAAACAAATTCTATTCCGCGGGGCAGCCACGGCACTGGTCACCCCAATGCAGCCAGATGGCTCTTTGGATTTAGAAACTCTCTCCCGCCTTACAGAATGGCAGATCCAAAGCAGTATCTCAGCGTTGGTGCCCTGCGGCACCACGGGAGAAGCCGCTACTCTCACTGATGAGGAACGCTTTACCGTCATCCAAACTGTAGCCAAAACCGCAGCTGGCCGGGTGCCGGTCATCGCTGGAGCCGGATGCAATGACACCGCCCGTGCCGAACAGAACTGCCTGGCCGCCGCGGCGGCCGGTGCCGATGCCCTGCTTCTAGTCACCCCTTATTACAATAAATGCACGCCCAAGGGCTTACAGTCTCATTTCGCGCGGCTGGCATCCGCCACACCGCTCCCGGTCATCCTCTATAATGTTCCGTCCCGTACCGGGGTGACCATCGATATGGAGAGCCGCCGGAAACTTTCCAAAGTTGATAATATCATCGGCCTTAAGGAAGCCAGTACCGATTTTAGCCTCATTCATCAACACCTGTTGGAACTTGGTGATACTCTCCCCCTCTATTCCGGCAATGATGACCTCACCCTGCCTCTGATGTCCCTGGGAGCCCACGGCTGCATTTCCGTCCTCAGCAATCTGCTTCCCCACAGCACCGAAGCCCTCTGTCAGGCGATCTTGCAGAACGATCTACCGGCAGCCCGTTCCCTGCACTATTCCCTTCTTCCCTTGATGAAATCCCTCTTTTGCGAGGTCAACCCCATCCCTGTCAAAGCTGCCATGCCGCTTGTTGGTTTCCCTTGTGGCAGCTGCCGCATGCCACTTTCCCTCATAGAACCGGATCACCTTGCATTACTGCAACAACAATTTACTATGACGAAACAACTCGGACTCTGCTGAATTCTGCTTGCCACCGTGGGGCGTTTGCTTTATAATAAAATAAAACATACTACCCCACGGAGGCGATCCCTTGAACCTGACCGAAGAACGACTGCAATACCTGGAGCTTCTCTCTCAAAAGTTTCCCAGCCCTGCCCAGGTCTCTACCGAAATCATCAACTTAAATGCCATCCTCGGCCTGCCCAAAGGCACCGAACACTTTATCAGCGATATTCATGGTGAATACCGCCTTTTTCTTCATATTCTCAAAAATGCTTCCGGCTCCGTCCGACGCAAGATCTTCCAATGCTTCTCAGAGGAGGAAATGTCCACTGCCGAAATGGATGAACTGGCCACTCTCATCTATTACCCGGAAGAAAAGTTGGCACTCCTCAAGGAAGCTCATGGCTCACTAAACCAGGTCTGGTACACCACCACCCTGCTGCATTTGGTGCAGGTTTGCCGCAAGGCCACCAGTAAGTACACCCGCTCCAAGGTGCGCAAGGCCATGCCCCACGATTTTGCCTACATCATCGATGAGTTGCTCAATTACTCCGAAGCTGATGAGGATGACAACCGCACCACCTATGTCCACAATATCGTCCACAGCATCATCGAAATTGGCAGTGCCGATGCTTTCATCATCGCCATTTCGGAGCTCATCCAGCACGCGGTCATTGATAAACTGCACATTGTCGGCGATGTATTCGACCGCGGCAACGGCGCTCATAAGGTTATGGATACCTTGATGGAGTATAATAATGTCGATATCCAGTGGGGCAATCACGATATCCTGTGGATGGCGGCAGCTATGGGCCAGTGGGCCTCCATCGCCAATGTGCTGCGCAACTGCATCCGCTACAATAACTTTGATTCTCTAGAGGACGGCTACGGCATTAACCTGCGCCCTCTCACCCAGTTTGCGCTGGAAACCTACCGTGATGATCCCTGCACTCTTTTTCTGCCCAGCCACAGCAAGCGGGAAACTGAACTGAAGCAGCGCCGGGAAAATGATGAACTCACCGCCAAGGTGCACAAGGCCATCTCGGTCATCCAGTTCAAGCTGGAGGGCCGCATCCTGCGGGATCATCCCGAATATCACATGTCACACCGTCTCTTCTGGGAAACGATGGACTCCAAGACCCACCGTATCCAAATCGACGGTCATTGGTATGACCTCAAGGATTCCCACTTCCCCACCCTCTCACCGGAAGACCCCTATCGTCTCTCTCCGGAGGAGGAAACTGTCATGAACGATTTGGCCTTCTCCTTCCGTAATAGTATCCGGATGCAGCGTCATCTTAAATTTCTTTTGGATAACGGCTCCATCTATAAGGTCAATAATGGCTATCTGCTCTATCATGGCTGTATCCCCATGAATGAGGACGGCACCTTGCACTATTCCACCATCAATGGCAAAAAGTACGCCGGACGCGCCATGTTGGAAGCCTATAACCATATCATCCGGGTGGCCTCCTACGCACCCCGCCATACCGAGCTACGCAAAAACTCTTTGGATCTCATGTGGTACCTTTGGTGCGGCACCCACTCTCCCTTAAGCGGTAAGTATAAGATTGCCACCTTCGAGCGCTATTTCATTGCGGATGATACCGCCGGCAAGGAGGAGAAAGACCCCTATTACACATGGATTGAACAGGAAACCACCGCCATCCGCATTCTGGAAGAATTCGGAGCCGATCCCGTCCACGGCAAAATCATCACCGGCCATGTCCCGGTCAAAGCCGGCGAGTCTCCTGTCAAGGCCAATGGCCGTGTCATCAATATTGATGGCGGCATGAATGAGCGTCTCAATTCCGTCACCGGCGGCTGCGGCTATACCCTGGTCAGCAACTCCCACCAGCTGCTGCTGGCCCAGCACCATCCCATCAATATCAGCGAGGCCATGCGTAACAATGAAGATATGCACTCCGAGGTACGCGTGGTAGAAAAATTTCCACGCCGCCAGCTCATCCGGGATATCGACGACGGTAAGGCCATTGCCCGCCGGGTAGCCGATCTGCAGGAACTGCTGGAGGCCTACCGCAGCGGCGCCATCACCCCCAAAGAATAACCCATCATAATAGTCCCGCACTCCTGATAGTAGAACCGCCCGATACAAAGCGGTCCTCTGTCGGGAGTTTTTTCTTTTCCCATGGCATATTTCGCCGGAAATTTGCGGAATCTTTGCAAAATTACTGCGAGCCTGTTGACATTCTCGCCAAAAAGTGTTTTACTATCCTTAGTATATTGGTTGATTAGCCAACTAATAAATATTGGTAATCTTCCCATGGAGGTGGCTATAATGGATGGTATTTTGGAAAAATTCATGCGGGATGCCGCGCAGAACCCTGAACGGCCGATGTATGACTTTATGGATTGCGGAAGCGAGCCCTATGTTCACCACTATATAACGATTGGCGAAGCATGGCAGCATGCTATGGATATGGCCGCGGAGCTGCGTCAAAAGGGCGCCCGTCCCGGTGACCGCGCTATTATCCTTTCCATGCAGGATGCCGGAACCGTCTATGCCATTTGGGGCTGTATGATCGCTGGGGTGATCTTTACCGTTATCCCGCCTCCCATTGATGAAGGCAAGCTGGACCGTTTTGTCTCGGTACTCAAATCTTGTAAACCTCGCTTTCTCATCTCCAACGAAGGCATGGAAAAGGAGGCCGATACCAATGTGACCGGCTCACTGCTCAAAAAAGCCTTCCTCAATGTTGTGACACTCAAGCGCATCTACTCCGATAAGGTAAAACCCGCACCCCTGGGCAAATTGACTCCGCATGAAGCCGATGACCTGCTGTATTTGCAGTATACCTCCGGCTCCACCAGTGCGCCAAAGGGCGTTATGGTCACTTATGGAAACCTCATGGGCTGCATCGGTCAGTGCCTGGAGATCTTCGATTTCCAGCACACTAAGAACAATCTTGCCTCCTGGGTACCCTTTTACCACAATATCGGCCTCATCGTGGCCATTTTTCTGCCCGTCATTGCCGATACCGGCATCTCTTACTTTATCCCCACCCTGCAGTTTTTGGCCCGGCCCACCATCTGGCTGCGGGTCATCGCCGATTACAAGGTAAATATCACCGCAGCGCCCAATTCCGCCTATGAGGTTTGTACCCGACTCATCTCTCCGGAAGAAGCCAAAAAGTATGATCTTTCCCATGTCACCCACCTCATTAATGGCTCCGAATTTGTAAATGCCGCCACTGTGGACAAGTTCTGTGAATTGTTCCATATCTCAACGGATTGCTTTGCCCCCGGTTACGGACTTTCGGAGTGTGTTTGTGTTGGTACATTGGCCAGCCGGGATTTCCGCTGTCAGCATATCGATCTGGAATCCTATCGGGAAGGCCGCTTCGTTCCCTCCCCCACTGGAGAAAAGGACATTGTCAGCGTTGGGCGACCTGCGGGCAATATGGTCCTGGTCGCTATCCGTCCGGATGGTTCCCCCTGTGAACCCGGTGAAATCGGCGAGATCTGCATCCAGGGCAGCAGTGTGTGTGCCGGCTATTGGCAAAATCCCGAGGAAACGAAACGCTTCCAAACCATCATTCCTGGTTATCCGGGCCAGTTCTACCGCACCGGTGATATGGGTGTTCTGTATGAGGGCCAGCTCTATCTCACCGGCCGTATCAAGGAAATGATTATTATAAGCGGCAAAAATATCTTCCCCGGTGATATCACCCTGCTGCTTCGCCAGGAAGGCGTTCCGCTCCCCGCCGATGCTATCGCGGTATTCTCCCTGCCTTCTCCGGAAGGCGAACATCCCATCCTCTGTGCCGAGTCCACTCCCGATGCGGATTATGCGGCCATTGCCGCCCAGGTCAACCGCCTGACAGCCCGGAATTTCGGTTTCTCCTTCTGGGATGTCGCCTTTACTCCGGCCGGCAGCCTTCCCCGCACCGATAACCGTAAGATCAAAACACTGGCGACCCATACCCTGTACGAAAGCGGCCGACTGCCCCTCCTTTACAGTAGCCGAAGCAGCGGTAATGCCACAACTTCCCAGCAGTGCACTTCCGCTGCCCCCCGGCCAAAAATCGAGCTCCCACCCAATGCTACCCCGGAGCAGATCCAGCCTATTATCAGTGCCATTTTCCGGGAAGTCCTGCCCGGCATCTCCTTTGGTCCCAATGACAGCTTCCTCACCCTCGGCGGTGATTCCCTGCGCATGATGGAGCTGGTATGCGGCCTGGAACAGGACCTTGGCATCAATATTGATATCCGCTGCATAGCCGCCGATCCTACTGTTTCCGGCATATCTGCTTATCTCAGCGCATTGCTTTCCGGCCGGGAGCGGGATTTCCAACCTGATCTGCATGCAGAGTGTGTTCTGCCCGCAGAAATTGCCCCACAAGGCGAGTATACCTGCCAACCGCAGGATTGCCATACCGTATTCCTCACCGGCTCTACCGGCTTTTTAGGGGCCTATCTCATTCGGGCTCTCATCGAGCAGCGGAAGGATCATGGGATCAAAATTTATTGCCATGCCCGGGCCGCCACACCCGAAAAGGCTCTGGAGCGTATCATCAATAATATGAAGCGGTTCGAGTGCTGGCAGGATTCCTATCTTGCCTATCTGCACGCTGTGCCGGGCGATCTGACCCAGCCCCACCTTGGCATGACTGAAGAAAACTGGCAGCTCCTCTCCAACGAGGTCGATGCCGTTTATCATAATGGCGCTGTGCTCAATTTTGTATTCCCCTACCGGCAGATGAAGCCTGCCAATGTACTGGGCACTGCTGAATGTCTGCGGCTGGCCTGCGAAGGCCGTCCGAAATACTTCCACTATGTTTCCAGCTACAGCGTATACGATAACCCCAGTCATTTCGATCACACTGTAATGGAGGATGATCCGCTAGAATCTCCCGATGGCTACTTCCTCGGCTATTCCGAGACCAAATGGGTAGCCGAAAAGCTGGTGGAATTGGCCAGGCAGCGTGGCCTGCGGGCAGCGGTCTATCGCCCTGGTGATATCACAGGTACCCTTGCCACCGGCATTTGGAAGCTGGAGGACCTTATCAGTCGCTCCATGGTAGGCTGCGTACAGCTGGGCGCCGCTCCAGATGTGGAGGTTAATCTGCACCTGACCCCGGTAGACTATGTCGCCGATGCGCTTATTCATATTTCCTTCCGGAATGAGTGCTGCGGACATGCCTTCAATCTGCTTAATCACCGGTTGATGCCGCTGCGGCAGATGACCGCTCTGATGAAAAAAGCAGGCTATCCGCTGGAACTGCTGCCCTATGGGGAATGGTGCCAACGCCTGACTGCCACCACTAGTGAGGAAAATGTTCTGCGCATTCTCTCCTGCCTGTTTACTGACCAGCGCACCGCCGGCGAGGATATGATTGCCCGCTTCGGTGCTCACCAGGCACGCTTTTCCACTGCCAATACCGATCGGCTGCTCGAAGGCAGCGGCATTGCTTGCCAGCCAGTGGATGCAGCTCTGCTGCAAAGTTACCTGCGGTATTTCATTAAGAGCGGTTACCTGCCTGCCCCGCAGCCGTGGTGGAAGCGGCTCTTTGCCCACAAAAAGCAGTAATCAGATTACCGCTTCTCCTCATAAAAAAGCTCCCTTTCCACTCATTTGGAAGGGGAGCTTTTCTTGGTTGTGGATCAGTCAATTAAGAACAAATGTTTCACGTGAAACATTTTGTGTCATTCTGCATTATTCCAGCACGACCTTATGGAAGACCTTTTTGCCCTTCTTGATGATAAGGCCGGCACGGAGCGCCGCTTCATCGAAGCTTTCTGCAAAGTTATCTACCCTTACATCATTGACTGCGACACCGCCCTGCTGTACCAGCCGTCTGACCTCGCCCTTGGAGGGGGCAAGCCCCACCTTGACCATCAGATCCGCCAGCGTAATGGCTCCATCGGTGAGGTCAGCAGCGGTAAGGGTGGTGGTAGGCATATTCGCGCTGTCGCCCGTGCCGCTAAAGAGCTGTTTGGCTGCGGCCTGCGCTTTTTCCGCCTCTTCCTCACCGTGTACCATCTTGGTCAACTCGTAGGCTAGGATCTCCTTGGCACGGTTCAGCTCGCTGCCCTCCCACTTATCCATTTCGTCAATCTGCTCCAGCGGCAGGAAAGTAAGCATGCGAATGCACTTGAGCACATCGCTGTCGCCAACATTGCGCCAATACTGGTAGAAATCGAAGGGGCTGGTCTTATTGGGATCAAGCCAAACGGCGTTGCCGGCAGTTTTTCCCATCTTGTGGCCCTGAGAATCGGTAAGCAAAGTGATGGTCATTGCATGGGCGTCCTTGCCCAGCTTGCGGCGGATCAGCTCGGTGCCGCCCAACATGTTGCTCCACTGGTCATCGCCGCCAAACTGCATATTGCAGCCATTATGCTGGAACATGTAGTAGAAATCATAAGACTGCATAATCATGTAGTTGAACTCAAGGAAGGAAAGGCCCTTTTCCATGCGCTGCTCGTAGCACTTAGCACGCAGCATATTATTGACACTGAAGCAGGCGCCTACCTCACGCAGCAGCTCCACATAGTTGAGCTTGAGAAGCCAATCAGCGTTATTGAGCATGATGGCCTTATCCGGGCCAAATTCGATAAAGCGCTCCATCTGACGCTTGAAGCATTCGGCATTGTGGTTGATGTCCTCCGCGGTGAGCATCTTGCGCATATCGGTGCGACCAGAGGGATCACCGATCATAGTGGTACCGCCGCCAATGAGGGCAATGGGACGGTTCCCTGCCATCTGCAGGCGCTTCATCAGCGTCAGGGCCATAAAGTGACCGGCCGTCAGGCTATCGGCTGTGCAGTCAAAGCCAATATAGAAGGTTGCCTTGCCCTCATTGATCATTTTTTTGATTTCTTCTTCATTGGTAACCTGCGCAATAAGTCCGCGGGCAACCAGCTCTTCATAAATCTGCATAGTTTATCTCCTTTTTTCTTTTTCCCTAATAAAATAAAAATCCTCTGTCCGTTACAATACGGACAGAGGACGAATGGACTTCGTGGTACCACCTCTGGTTCGGGCTGCCGTTACCGGAAGCCCCTTGATAGGTCCTATGGAAAGACCTCTGCGATGTAACGGTCGCACCCCGTCGTGCCCTACTGTCGTCTGTTCAGGCCACCGCTCCGGAATGTATTTCCCTGCTTTCCTCCTTACCGACTTGCACCAACCGCCGGCTCTCTGGAAAGGCTAAAAAAGAGGTACTCGGTTTCCTTCTTCGCGTTTCATTTTTTATCTATTATAACAAACTTACCGCCAATGTCAAGCGTCGATGGCCTTCTCCGCTGCCTTCTTCCGCCGGGTGTAGAGGAAGAATGCAGCACCCATGACAGTCCAAATAACCAACGCGATACGGGACTGCGGCCCCAGGTATGCCCAAGGATTGGGGACGATAAGCAGTGCTATGAAACACAGCGAAAAAATGACGCCCAAAATGGAATTTATGGTCATCCATGCGGAGGTATCCTTATTGCGGCGAACCTGTACCAAAGTGGCGGCCGAGGTAAAACCATATCCAATAGCGGCACCGATGGAGGACATATCTACCACCCAATTGAGCACAGTGCGGCCAAACCATGGGCAACACAGTGAAATGATCATGATGAACAGGATGGCATTCATCGGGGTTTTATAGCGGGGGTGCAGGCGGCCAAACCAGCCCGGGAGGACATGGTCCTTGGACATGGAGTACAAAAGACGGCTGGTAGCCATATAAAAGCCAATGATGCCGGAAAGTACAGCGCAGAACAGCGCAATGCCCAAAATAACCAGACCGGGCTTGCCGAGGATCAGACGGGCCGCATTAAAGGTGGGGAGCGCCGTAAAGCCGGCAAGGCTTTCGGGCAGGGTATCTTTGGCGCAATCGGCAATATAAGGCACCCAACTGGTATAGCCTTCTGGCAGGACTGCGGCCGTGATGGTATTGAGGATGACATAAAGAGCGCCGCCGAACAGGATGGAAAGAACCATAATAACAAGGCTCTTTTTATGGGAGAAATTGAACTCCTCCGAAGCCTGAGGAATGGAATCGAACCCGACAAATGCCCAAGGCGCGACCGCTACCACAGCAAGGATACCGCCCAACGAAGACTTACCGGTGGCATCTGTGGTAAATGCGGGCGCCAAATGGGAAGCGGAAGCATGCGGGCTGAACAGCGCAGCAATCGCCAGCAGGAACACACAGCCAACCAGAGAAAGCGCCAGGACAGTCTGGAACTTGCCAGCCACGCTGACACCCCGGATGCTGAATACCGCAAAAAGCACCAGCGCAATGATGGCCAGCAGAATTTCACCAGCGTAAATGCTGTAACCTTCCACCGAATAGAGATAGCCCCACTGGGTCAGATTTGGGAATAGGTTACGCCCGATAAGTGCCAAAGCGGTAGCATTCAAAGGCACGATGGCAAGATAGGAAAGGCCCAGGAACCACGCGCACAAAAAACCGCAGGTGGGCCCAAACGAGGCATTGGTAAAGGTGAATTCGCCACCCGCTACCGGGAAATGGTTGATCATATAGCTGTAATTGAGGGCAATAACGACCATAATGATGGCGCCCGCAGCCATGGCAATAAGAGTACCCAGCGGCCCGGCATTGGGTAAAAAGGTATTGGCGGGCATAACAAACGCACCCCACCCGATAATACTGCCTAGGGCTAGTGCCCATACATTCAGTGGAGAGAGCTTTCTTTGCAGGCCTTCCCCACCGCTCCGATTATCGTTCATGCTGTGTCCTCCTTTATTTCTTATCAAATTCGGCCGTAACCAGCGCCAACGCTTTTTCCTCCAGCCTCATATCGCACTCACGGTAATCCTCTCCCAGCAGGCGGTGCAATAGCTCCCGCAGCATGGAAGGATTGCGGGCCAGCATAGGACCCATGGCCCATGTGGCAAAGAAATTGCGGTATAGAGTTCCCTCTTTCCCATCGGGTGTTTCGCCATCGCCACAGCCGGAAAGCACTGTAAACAGTGGGTAGCGGTTCTCCCCTACCAGGTAGGCAGTGCGGTTGATAAAGCCATAGATCCTTGCGTTTTCATCGTAGACGGGCTGCGCCAGCATATCGCTTACAAAAACCTTGTCGGTCTCCACACCAGTGTAATCAAAGAGACCAATACCAGGCATCGTCTCCCCCGTAGGAGTGGTAAATCTTTGACCAAACAGTTCTCTGGCATTGCCGGTAACAAACCATACCTGCCCACCCTCAATGGCCGTGCGGATCGTGTCGCCATACTGCGCGAAGTGCGGCGCAACGGCGGCAAGATTGCGTGCCTTGCCATGACCGATGTAAACAAAATCGTAGCCGGTGGGGTCGATGACCTCATCTAAATTCACTTCGGTGATCTCTGAGGTATTGCCAGTTTCGGCAATGCGGCGCTGCAGTACCGTCAGGTTTTTGTAGTCACCGTAAAGATCAAGTGCATTGCTGTAAAGATGGAGTATTCTGATGTGTTTCATTTTTTCAGTTCCTCCAGTATTTTACCTTCGTTGCCAAAGGCGGATGCGGCAAGAATATAGATGTCGCCCTTGGTCTTGCGGAAGGCTTCCTTTGTTTTGGCCATATCGGTCTCCATCAACAGGGTGTTATCATCAAATCCTGCTGTTTTAAGACATACAGCAGCATCCAGCGCACGGTTGCCGGTGCATAGGATTTTCTCCACCTTACCCTTTAAGCGCTCAAATGCTACATCATATAGCCAGGATACATCCTTATATTCCATATAAATGACATTATTGATATACAAGGCAATGCTCTTCTCTCCCGGCTGCTCCAGCACATAACTGATGGATTGATCGAGAGATGCGGCGTTTTGCTTGGTCATCATCAGTACGGTGCGGCGACCGTCAAACTTGAAGTCATCCAGCCGCTCCTTCGCCACATGGAAATCGGCGCAGCCTGCCGCAAACTGTTCCACGCTGATACCGGAGGCCGTGCAGCAAACAGCGGCTGCCGCCACAGTATTAAAGAAGTTGAAGGTGGTATTGTAGGTAACATGGACGGGCGTACCATTGATGGTGATGCACTTGCCTGCAAAGTCGGCATCGGTGCCGAAGAAATCCGGCTGATGGGAACCGTAATCGCAGTGAGAGCAATGGAATTTACCCAAATGATTGTAATGGTAAAACTCATAATTCATCGGATGGAAACAATGCGGACAGATCTTGCAATCATTGGTGCCGCTGACACAGTGATCGGTGGAGCGCTCGGTGCGATCCATAGCAAAATATACGGTATGATAGTTCCCGGCAAGATTCTGACTGATTGGCTCATTGGCATTCAGGATCAGCGTCATATCCGGGCGCTTGGCAATCGCTTCAGCAATCTTTTCAAATACCAGATCCGGGTTGCCGTTACGCACCACCTGATCCCGCAGGAGGTTAAGCACAAGGTAATAATCCACGGGAATCTCCGCGAAGATAAAGCGGGACCAGCACTCATCTACCTCCAGCACTACATAGTCGGCACGAACAACACCGCCCAGTGTACAAGCGGAAAGCAGAGTGGTAGCTACGCCGGCGGTCAGATTCGAGCCCTTCGCGTTATTGATAACGGTAAAGCCGTTTTTGCGCAGCACATGGGCAATGAGATTGGATGTGGTAGTTTTTCCATTGGAGCCGGTAACACAAATAACTCGGCCGGAAAAGCGCAGTTTTTTCATGACATGGGGATGCAGACGCAGAGCAATACGCCCGGGAAGATCGGTACCGCCGCCCAGCAGCACGCCAACAGCGCTTAATACACGACACAGCAGCGCCGTAAAGAAGAATCGAATCGTATCGGTTCCCTCCTTTGGGGTGAATTTTTATAAATTAATAGAAATACTATACCACAACTCCCTGCATTTTTCAATGTAACATCCCGCATTTGACGCAGGATATCGAACATTTTGCGCAATACATTTGGAATTGTCCATTGATTTTATGGAGCCTTTGTAACTGGATCGATATGTTATTTCCTATTTCGGCAAAAAGCGAGCCGCCCCGGGCAAGGGCGGCATCACATAAGCAAGATAGAATTATGACTCCAACATCTCCTCAGCGCTCTTCAGGGCACTATCGGTGATATTCTCTCCCACCATAATACGGGCCAATTCCTGCACCCGCTGCGGGCGAGTCAGCTCCTCCACACGGGTGAAGGTGCGGCCATCTTCCACTGTCTTGTAGATGCGGTAGTGGTGGGCGGCACAGGCCGCGACTGGCGCCAGATGCGTAACGCAGATGACCTGACGGTGGCGTGCGACTTCGGCGAGCTTTTTACCGATCTTTTGCGCGGCGCGACCGGAAACACCGGTATCCACTTCATCAAAAATGATGGTACCAATGCCATCTTTTTCGGCCAGTACATTCTTGATGGCCAGCATAATACGCGCCAACTCACCGCCGGAGGCGATCTTGGCCAAAGGCTTTGCTTCCTCACCGGTATTGGTACAGATCATGAATTCCATTTCATCAGCGCCAGTGGGGCCATAGGGCTTTTCCCGGCGGGTAATGGAGAACCGAACACCAGCCATATCAAGATAGGCCAACTCCTGTTCTACTCGCTCGGAAAACTCCGCAGCAGCAGCAAGACGGCAAGCCGTCAAGGCCTCTGCCACAGTGTGCAGCACCAAGTTGGCTTCATCCAGCTCTCGCTGCAGATGGGCAGTCAATTCATCACTAAGCTCCAGCGATTGATATTCTTCACTGATCCTCTCGAAGTATTCCAAAATCTCTGCAATAGAATTGCCATATTTCTTCTTAAGCTTATAGATAGTATCCAAGCGAGATTCGATGGCATCCAGCTGGCGTGGGTCAAAATCAGCGTCCTCCAGCGTATCGCGGGCACGGCTGCCCAGCTCCTCCAACATATAGTAGGCATCGCTGAGCTTTTCACTGTATCCCCCAAACTCCGTAAGGTACTTAGCCGCGGTGTCAAGTTCGGTAGAGACCTCCTCCAATGCTTCCAAAACACCGCGCATTTCTTCTCCATTGCCATTAAGCAAGGTGTAAACTGCCCCCAGCGATTCAGTAATGCGCTCGGCATTGCGGATGCGCTTCTGCTGCTCAACCAGTCGTTCCTCTTCCCCATCGGTCAGCTTGGCATCGCCGATCTCCTTAATTTGAAACTGAAGAATATCCATGCGCTGCAGCTTATAGCTTTCATCCATCTGCAGTTTGTCCAGACGGGCGGCGCAGTCACACATTTTATCATAGGCGGCGGTATATGCCGCAAGCTCCTGCGGATATTCCCCGAAGCTATCCAAAAAGCCCAAGTGCTTTTCGGCGCTGAGCAACTCCTGATTATCATGCTGACCATGGATATCAATGAGCAGTGAGCAAACTTCCCGCAGCATTGCGGCAGTAGCCGGGCGGCCATCCAAACGGCACTGCCCCTTACCGGAAAGGTCGATCTCCCGCTGAACTAAAAGCTGGTTATCCTCCAATGGATAGCCAAGTACTTCAATCTTTTTGCAGAGTTCTTCCGAAATTTCGGTAAACAGTGCGGAAACAGTGGCCCGGGTCTCCCCGGTGCGGATGATCTCCTTGAAGGTCCGTCCGCCCAGCACGGCATTAATAGCACTGATGAGGATGGTCTTACCGGCACCGGTCTCGCCCGTGAAGACATGGAAGCCCTGCTGAAAATCAATGGTGGCCTGACGGATGACGGCAATATTTTCGATGTAAAGCTGAGAAAGCATGGGGAGCTCCTTTCTCTAGTGGCATTGTGACAGTTTTTTAGCGGGAGAGATTTTTCTTCATGAGCTCCCGCAGATGGGCGCAGAATTCATCGGCAAAATGCTCGGTCTTAAGCAAAACAAAGATGGTGTTCTCCCCTGCGATGGTGCCAAGGATCTCCGGGCGATTGCTGTTATCCACCGCCTCGCACACAGCGGAAGCCATCGCGGAATGCGTCTTGATGACAACGATATTACCGGCGCAATCCACTGAACGGATGCTGCGCATAAAGACCGAATCACCGGAAAGCTGCAGGGTATCAGCCGGTGCGGTATTGCTTTGCGTATAGTAGTAAATGCCGCTGGGCGAAAGCACCTTGACCAGGCGAAGGTCGCGGATATCGCGGGAAATGGTAGCTTGGGTAGCATAAAAGCCGTTCGCTTCCAACAGGGACTGAAGCTCCTCCTGTGTGGTAACGGTATGATTCTGGATCAACTCCAGGATTTTGGCGTGGCGTATTGCTTTCATACTGTTTTAACCCCTTTGCAGCAATTTGTGGGACAGGATCTCGAAGAATTCGTGTTCCCCAAAGGAAACAAAACGCGCAGCTTTATCACTTTTACGCACCGTTACAGCCGTTTGCGGCAGCAATTCAATGCGTTCTCGGCCATCCACCACAGCGCACATAGACTGATGGCTGCGAATGGTGACGCTGCGCCCTGCCGAAACCACAATGGGACGAACAGAAACACTGTGCGGGCAAATGGGAACAATAGAGATTGTGGAAAGACCGGGATCGATGACCGGGCCGCCAGCCGAAAGCGAATAAGCGGTAGAACCGGTTGGAGTGGATAGAATCAATCCATCTGCCAAATAAGAATTCATGCGGCGACCATCACATTCGATGGTAAGATCAATAATATTCGTCATGACTGGCTTGGTGAACACGATGTCATTGAGGGCAAAGGGCACCATGAGCTCTTCGCCGGACTCTCCCTGACGCGTAAGTGAGATACCAAAGCGTTCTTCAGTTGTGTACTCCCCGGCTAAGATACGATCAAACGCCTTGGCAGCATCTTCCGGTTCCACCTGGGCCAAAAAGCCCAACCTGCCAGCATTGATGCCCAGCACAGGCAGCCCATGCGCTGCCGAGTAATGCGCCCCGTCGATAATGGTGCCATCCCCACCGATGCAGAGAATCATATCAGTGTGAGCGCAAGTTGATTCCATATTGATCACCTGCACATTGGGTGGATAGAACGCCCCCGGCACAGGAACCGCAAAAACACCGCAGCCGCGCGCAGCCAATTCCCGGCAAACATCCCAGGTGACAGTCGGGACATTTTCCCTGGAAAAATTAGTAATGAGAAAGAAATCCAACCGGCAGTCCTCCTTTCCGGTATATTATTCGCTGAGTGTTTGGTGAGAAAGGCGGACGATTTCCGCCGGTATTGGCAAGTCGCTCTCATACTCACCTTTTTTGAGATGCATAAGGTATTCGATATTGCCCTCCGGGCCCTTGACCGGCGAAAAGGTGAGGTGGATAGGTGTAAAGCCATTATCCTTTGCAAAGGAAAGAGCGTTTTCCACCACCATCACATGAGTGCTCTCTTCCCGTACCACGCCCTTTTTCCCAACCAGTTCCCGGCCGGCTTCAAATTGGGGCTTGATGAGACAAACAGCTTCGCCGCCCTCTTTCAGCAACCGATACAGGACCGGCAGCACCAGCTTGAGCGAAATAAAGGAAACATCAACCGAAGCAAAATCCAGCAGCTCCGGTACCTCTTTTTCGGTAACATGACGGATATTGATGCGCTCCAGGTTGATAACGCGCTCATCACAGCGAAGTTTCCAAGCCAATTGGCCGTAGCCGACATCGATGGCGTAGACCTTGGTGGCACCATTTTGCAGCATGCAGTCGGTAAAACCTCCGGTGGAAGCGCCAATGTCGGCACAAATACAGCCATCCAACCGCAGGCCAAATTCCTTCATGGCCTTTTCCAGCTTTAAGCCGCCTCGGCTGACATAGGCCAGCTGGTCGCCCCGGACTTCAATTTGATCCTCCGGGGAAATGGTCATGCCGGGCTTATCCGCCTTTTGGTTATTGACATATACCTGGCCCGCCATAATGATACCTTTTGCACGGTCGCGGCCAGTGCAAAGGCCGCGTTCCACCAAGGCAGCATCCAGTCTTGTCTTTTCTGTCATAGTTCTGGTTCTCCCCTATTCTTTAGTGATTGCGCTTAGCCAGGGTATCAGCCAGCTCATACAGCATTTCATCATCCAGCATGGTGCCCTTTACAGCTAGGTCAGCCTCCAACACCAATCGACGCACCATTTCACGGGCCTTTTCCACGCCATACAGGGTGATATATGTGGTCTTGTGATTTTCAGCATCGCTGGCGGATTTGCCCAATTCCTCACTGGTTTCGGTCACATCCAATATATCATCGACAATCTGGAACGCAAGGCCAATTTTGGCTGCATATAGATCCGCCTGAAGGATGACATCCCGCGGGGCACAGGCGGCAAGGCACCCCAGCACTGCCGAAGCTCGAATAAGCGCTCCGGTTTTCATGCCGTGCATGGCTTCCAGCTCCTCTGGGGTCATGGGCACTTCCTCCAGCATGATATCTATCACCTGGCCGCCGATCATACCCTCTACCCCAGCCGCACATGCCAACTGGTTAACACAGCGCAGAACAGTTTCCGCCGGAAGGCTGCCGCTGAAATAGGCGGAGGACACTGCCGAAAAAGCGTGGGTCAACAGGGCATCCCCGGCCAAAAGAGCGATGCCTTCCCCAAACTGAACATGGCAGGAGGACTTGCCGCGGCGCAAATCATCATTATCCATGCAGGGCAAGTCATCGTGGATGAGCGAATAGGCATGAATCATCTCTACGGCACAGGCCAGTGGCAGAGCAGCTTCCACATCGCCACCGCACAGCTCACACATCGCCAGGGTAAGACAACCGCGAACGCGCTTGCCACCACCCAAAAGGCTGTATGCCATTGCTTCGCTCACCTTACCCTGCGGCAACTCCACCGAGGGTAAATATTGCGGCAGGGTGGTTTCTATCATGCTGCAATAGGTAGGATAACGCTCATTCCAGGTCATTGATTTCGTCCTCCAGCTGCATTTTTCCCATTTCTACTGTCTGGCGGGCAGCGGCCAGCAACGCATCGCAGCTGCGGCTCAACTCCAAGCCCTTGGTGTAAAGGGCAATCGCTTCCTCCAACGGAAGTTCTTCCGATGAAAGGCGGGCAACAATATTTTCAAGCTCCTTGAGCTCATTTTCCAGTGTTTTTTGTGCCATAGCTACTCCTTTCGGATATTAATGGCTGTTACTGTGGAGAAAACTTCTCCATCCTTCAAGCGGGTCAATAGGGGATCCCCAGGGCGGAGTTTCCCACAGGTATAAATCGGTATCTTGTCCGTTTCCCGCACCATATAAGTAATGGTATAGCCCCGTTCCACCGGCAGGGCGGGATCTAAAAGTTCCAACTGGCCTCGTTGGTGAGCAACCCGCTGGGTCATCCGCCACAGGGCGTGCTGCATATTGCCCTGAAGCAACTGAATAAGATAGGCCAGGCGCTGGCGATTTTTGCTCCACAACACCATAGGGGAACGAGCCCGTAATACTCGCTGGAGCGAAGCCGTGTGCTGCAGTGCCATAGCCACGCGGCGGCTAATCGCCTGCTGCAATTCGCTCCTAGCAGTATTCAGCTCCGCCAAAAGTTCCACTTTGGATATACAGCAATACTGGCAAGCGGCCGTTGGGGTCGCAGCCCGGATATCAGCAACTTCATCAAGCAGAGTAATATCCACATCATGTCCGACCGCCGAAATAACCGGTACCGGGCAGACCGCTACCGCTCGTAGCAGACGCTCATCATTAAAGACTGCAAGCGTTTCGGAAGCGCCGCCGCCCCTGGCAATGATAAGGATATCGCAGCGATTTTCGGCTATGACACAGTGCAGGGCATAGAGAATCTGCTCTACTGCTGCACTGCCTTGCACCGTGGCAGGATAAAGTATAAGCGGAATCAGATCATTATGTCGCTGCATCCCGGTGATGATATCCTGCACAGCGGCGCCTTCTGCAGAGGTAATAACGCCAATGGCCCGCGGAAAGAGAGGTGCTTTGCGTTTGCGCTCTGGAGAAAGGAGTCCCTCAGCCAGCAGCTTTTGCCGAAGAGCGGTATAGTCAGCGCTGCTGCTTCCCTGTCCCATGTTTTGGATATCATAAGCAGAAAGTTGATATTGCCCGTCCCGTTCATACAGGGTAACTGCCCCCCGTACAATAACGGTACTGCCCTCCTCCGGAAAGGAAGGAAGTCTTTCGGCATAGCGTGCAAACATCACACAATGCAGGGAGGCGCCACCTTCACTAATGGTAAAATAGAAGTGACCTGAGCTGCTGCGCCAACTGACGCTGGTGAGCTCTCCCTTGACAAGGAGATCACCCAAAAGTGTATTCTCCTCCAACTGAGCCCTCACATAGCGATTAAGCTGCGAGACCTTGATGATTTGCGCCGGCATGATGGCACCTCCTTCCATGCATTATTGGGGTTTATTGCAAAAAGGGAGCCTGCCACCCACCGGCCGCAGCACTCCCCACTATCATTCTTCGGCTTCCTTAGGGAGGGCTGCTTCGCCCATCGTTCCACGAACATAACCGCCCAACACGCCATTGATGTAGGAAGCATCCTCCGGGCCAGCATACTTTTTGGCCAGTTCCACCGCCTCATTGATAACAGCGCCGACCGGGGCATCCTTGACATAAGCAATCTCAGTGATGGCCAGCATAAGAATGGCCAGCGAAACCTTGGGCAGACGGTTTGCTTTCCACTTTTTGCTGTACTGCTCCACAGCGGAAAGGTTGTCCTCCCAGTGCAAGCGCACCTGCTGGGCAATTTGGACCGCGTATTCATCCACTGATTCATCCCGGAAGATAAGGGCGTTATCCACCATTTCATCCACCGAGTTATCGTTGAAGTTCATTTCGAAGATCATGGAAAGCGCCTGCTCACGGGCTTCGCGTCTGGTCATATTTTGTCGTCCTCCATTCAGTAAGACAGCCCTCTTAATATATACGCTATTAAGAGGGCTGTCGAATCGAGCTCTTATTCAGCGGTATCGGCGGTACGGGGTACCGAAACACCGGCAATGTAAAGGTTCACAGTAGCTACTTCGATACCGGTCATGCTCTGAACGGCATCTTTCACCGCCTCCTGCAGCTTTCGGCTGAGGACGGGGATCTTGGCATTGGGCTCCACCAAAAGACGGATGTCAATGGTTGCCTTGCCTTCGTTCATCTGAATCGAAATAGGCTTAATGGTCTGCTTTTCCAGCAGCCAGCCGCCAATATTGGAAACGATGGGGGCAAGGCACGCCACACCCTCTACTTCTTTTACTGCATATTCTGCTATCGAAGCCACGACCTCGGAGGAGATCTTCAGACTGCCGGCAGTGTTTTCATATTCCATAAGTGTTGCACCTCCTATGTTAGGACTAATACTTTTATATTATAGCAATATTTTTGCCCGGTGGCAACTACTTTATTTCAATGATGGAAACATTGCTTTCCTCTACCTCCACCTCGCTCATTACAGCATCCATAATCTGCGCGGCCTCGCTATCGGTAAGTCCAGTGCTCTGCACAATGACATCTACCTTATCTTCATCCAGGTAAACCATGCATTCCGTAAAACCCTTGGCCTTAATAATGTTCTCGATCTTGCCCTCGGTCTCGATGGTCTTGGCCAGTGACTGCGCTTGCTGTGCCAACACAGCAGCTGCCCCCTCCTCCATAGCAGAATCCTCCAGCATATACTTGAGGGCATCCATTGCTTCATCGCGGGACTGTGTACGGGAAAGTCGTGCCGATACAAAATAGGCATCCCCGTAATTGGCCGTTCCTTCATTTTCATTGGTGGTTTGATTGGTATTTCCAGCCGCCACATAGTCGGTCTGTTTCATGTAATCCCAGTTGAGGTACACCGCCGCCCCCAGCGCCAGCACCAATGCCCCCAGTACAATATGGCCCTTTTTGATGGAAAGTTTCATCTTGCTATGCACTCCTTTTTGTAGGCTCTGTGATTTAATCTATCAGTGACCGGCGGCGCCGGAGCTGATCTTGGAAACGGTAATCTTGGCAGAGGAAATATCCAGCGCGGTTTTTACCGCCGCGGTAACCTGTGCCACCACCTTGGGGGCTCCTCCTCCGGCGCACACCACCACTACGCCTTTGATCTCTGGTTCATTGAGCGCCGTGACCAGGGGGCTGCCGCCGTCCTCCACCATAACATAGCTTTGCTCGGTGGTGTTTTTCTGTTGGGATTTTCGCTGATCATCACTTTTATATTCTTCGCTTACATCGCTGTTCACCTTTTCGGTAACAGCATAGGTGTAGGTGTAGCCACTTTTCAGGGTGATCATCACCTCGACCTCCCCTACCCCGTCAATGCGCCCCAGGATTCCCTCCAGGCGACTTTCCAGCGCGGCGGCATATTCTTCTGCCGAGGGAACTGTCTCCTGCTGAAATTGTTTTTTAGCACCATCCGTTTTCAGCATCGGCGCTATCCCAATAAGCAGGATCCCCAGCAGTCCCGCGGCCATAATCAGCGTGGTCCTGGAGGACTTTTTCTCAGGCTTCCCATTTTTATCCCGCATCTTTTCCATAGGTTTCTATCCTCACATCCACTCCCAGTTGGTAGCCCAGTGCTCGGCTAATGGTCAAAGATTGATCCATCACACGTGCGGGCAGCCGTAGCAGTAAATAGACCCCCTCTGCGCTATCCGAGTGCTCCTCTGTTTCCATGTATATTTGGTATTCCCCCGGCTTTATGCCATAGTCGGACAGATATTCCTCTGCCGTTTTCTCCAGTTCCTCCTGTGAGAGATATTTGATCCGTTCTATAAAGTAGTCCTCTGTTCGGCCGGCGATCTCCTGCCTATACCGCTCCGCTTCTTCCATATTCATCTCCAATTGGATATTAGCCCGGCCGCACCAAGTAAAAATACAAACCAGCAAAAAGGCCCCTAGCAAAAGCTGCATCAATGGCCGAAATCGCTCACTTGGGGTAAGCAGCAGTACAATGCCGGAAAAAAGTACCCCCGCAAATATGGTATAGCACCAGTTTTGGATTGCCTGCATAGCTTAACCTCCCTTGAAGGCCAGTATCATAAGAGAAGTGGAAACAATAAACAGCATGGCATAGTACAGGGTAATGGCCAGCATGACCGAAAGCGCCGAGCCAACCGATTTAAGCAAACGAGAAAGTTCTCCAGCACCCAGCATTTCCCCCACAATGCCACCCGCTGCCGTAACCAACTGCCACAGTGTCACCCGCAATAATACCGGCAAAAAGGTCAGCACTGCAATCGCTATCCCGGCCGCGCCAACGGTACTTTTAACAAGCTGAACACACCCCTGTGTCGCCATAAAAAGCTCCGAAAGACTGCCGCCCACTCCAGGGATCAGACTGCTGATCATAAACTTTGTAGTCTTGACCGCCACATTGTCACCGCCACCCGCTATGGCGGATTGCAGAGACAACAGCCCCACAAACAGCGTCATGGTAAGACCCAATGCCCATGTAATCAACTTTTTGAAGCCCGAAACAATCCCGGCCAGTCCCATCTGCGGAACCACTTCAGTAACAATAGCCAAAGAAAGATAGCAGCTGATAACAGGCACAAATGCCGCCTGCAGCAGAGAGCTGATCCCCTGGCACGCACCAAACAGCAGCACATTGTAGAGCGCACCTGTCATGGGTTGGCCTGCTGTGGTCATGATTCCGGCAAAAACCGGGATATACACTGTGAGAAACAGGGAGAAATCCGCAAAGACAGTATGGAGTGACAAAATACACTCGATGACCGGACGAATGAGAAGCGAAATGACAAAGACCGTCATAATGATGGAAAACACCTGGTGTACACCGCTGCCCAGCGAACTGCCAATCCCCTTGACAAGGCTGCATAGCAGCACTGCGCCGACCAGCGAAAGCAATACTCGCAGCGGAGCGCCCAGATGTTCCTTAAATGCGTCAGTCAAAATCTTCCACACTTGCTCCACCGGCATGGAAATGAGCTTCGAAAAAGAGCTGATCCCCTGCTGTTCCATCTGCTCCGCCACTTCCGGCGGAATAGCATCCTTTACAGCGGTCATGTCCTCTCCCGCAAGATATTGCTCCACCTCAGCGGCAGGATCGATAGTCTGCGCCCGCACCGGAAAAAGTACCACGCACCCGCAGAGAATCAGCGCAAGCAGAAGCCTAACTATATGTTTCATAGGCGCAGCAGCTCCCCGGCCATTTCCAGCAGCGAAGCAAATACTGGCATGCTCATCATCACTAATGCTGCTTTGGCGGCCAGCTCCACCTTGGCAGCAATCGCTGTTTCTCCGGCATCTCGGCAGCACTGGCTGCCCAATTCCGCCACAATACAAACCCCTAATGCCTTTAAGATGATGGCGGTCAATTCACTTTGTCCGGAAAGTCCGGATAGAATATCCTCCAAGCCGGAAAAGATGTCCTTCATTTGCCCCAACAGATACAGCAGCACAAAGAGCCCACACCCCAAGGAAAGCAGCATAGCAAACTCCGGCCGCTGCCCCCGCAGCGAAAGCGCCAGCAGTGCTGTGATAATACACAGAACGATCAAAGCGGTAATTTCCATAGTACCACCAGCCCAAACACTTCCTTGACGGTATCAAAAAGACCGCTGATCTCATAGATAAGCATGGTGAGCACCACAATAAGCCCAGCCAGGGAGGTAAGCATCGCCTGCTCCTCCCGGCCGGAGCGCAGCAGCACCTGGTACAGCACCGATACGATAATACCAATCGCCGCTATTCTGAAGATGAGATCCACTTCCATGCTGTTTCCTCCATCAGATAAGCAGGACCACCAACGCCAATCCACCCAGCATTCCCAGCCGTCGGAAAAGCAACCCCTGTCGGTTCTCCTGCTCTGTCCAGTATTTTTCCTCCTGCCGCAGAGCCATCAGCGCCCCTATCAGTGCCTGTTTCTCGACTTCCATCGTCGTACTCCCCAGCACCTCCGTCAATGGCATCATTGCCTTTTGAAATGCTTCCGGCAACGCCGTGTTTTGCATTATATCGATCAATGCCATTCCAAAGTCCGCCTCCGGTTGGGACGCCAACTGCTGCGCAAAGGTCCATTCCCGATAAACGCTGCGCTCCGCCAACGCCGCGGCAATCTGCGCAGGCGGCTGGGAGGTTAATTCCATCTGCCGCAGAAAATCTCCCCAGTAGCGTCCCAGCAGAGCTGCTAACTGCCGTCGGGTACGCAGCCGCCCCGCCAGAGTAAATCCCATCATCGTACATCCGCCCAAAACCAGCACCGAGCCCAGCAGCTTTGCGATCGTACTCATCCCTTGTCACCACCGTTCCACTTGCTTCTCCTACCGGCAGCCCCAGCAGATAAAGATGACTGAATGCTCCGGTTTGCATTAATCTACGCAGCATAGCGTTGTAAAATGGCTCCTGCCCCACACCACAATGTACCGTGACCACAAAACGCACCCCGCAGAAAAAAGCATACTGTATAGCTGTTGCTTCGTGTTCATCCGCAATCTCATCACAGAGAATGACCTGCGGCGAAAGGGTGCGGGTGGCTCGCCTAATGGCTTCCGCCTTAGGCAGACCACTAAGGATATCTGTGCAGGGGCCCAACTGGAATGCACATTTTTCACCATCCCAGCCGCCCAACTCATTGCGTTCATCCAGCAGGACAGTTCGAGTGGGTATTCTTCCTTCTCCGAAGGAAATCAACCGGCACAGATCCCGCAAAATGGTGGTTTTTCCGCTGGCTGGCGGCCCAGCTAAAATTAACCCTTGTGAACGCTGCCAAACAGAATAAATATCAGATGCCGCCCCAATAACTTCCCTTGGCAATCGAATGCAAAGCGACAGCGCCCGTCCCTGCCGCACAGCATAAGGCTGCATGCACACCCCAATACGAAACCCGCCCTGCGCTGTAAAAAAGCCCTGCTCCAGCGTTTTTTCTATCCCGTGCAACGAGTGTCCACAAAGCGAAAGCATTGTCTCCTGCACCAGCTCTTGCGGTATTATAAAGCCCTGCTCTGCCGGTACAACTGTGCCGGATTTAGAAAGGAATAGTGTCCGCTCCCCGACTGTAACCACCAGTGGCTGGCCCGCCCGCAGGCGGATCTCTGTCATTTGTTCCAGCAGCATCGGTGCGACCCGCCGCAGAATAATGGCAACCGGCCGCGGCAACTGTCCCAAAAGCTTCTGGACATCCCACATCATAGGTCCCTCCTTGTCCTTTGGTGCATCATATGGTACAGGGACAGGTTTTATGCATGCTGCGGTAGGCCAACCGTATGCCAATAAAACTAGCGAGCCAAAACAAACTGCCCTTTATTTGTTAGACAGTATAACTACTATCCAGCAAATAAAAGGCAACTCAATAGATCCACACTGCCATGACGGTAAATTGCATCTATATGCCACTTTTGATCGCTACCAGTAAGGCCGCAGATGAACTCTCCATTGCTTCCGTCACACGCGGTATTGGGAATCTAAATCTCCGCACCTGCCTTGTCAACATTCAAATGCGTGTTGAGGATTGGCTGGCGCTTTTTCTGTTTGCAGCACTTCTCATATCCTAGCTTATATGGAAGGTGATAGCACAACGATTGAATTTCGGAATGTATCCTTTGCCTATCTGGGCAGTTCGGAAGGCAGTTTGAAGAATATTGACCTTACCATTCCGGATGGACAGTGTGTACTGCTGTGCGGGCGCAGCGGCTGCGGCAAATGTGGACTCCGAGAATAAAAAAGAACTGACCCACGAAAAAACATCATTATGATTACCCACCGGCTAAAGGCCGTCCGCCACGCCGATCAAATCCTCGTGGTAGAGATAAAGGACAAATCGTCCAATAAGGAGCACCTGATGAACTTGATGGAGCGGGACGGAATTTATCGTCGCTTCATCAGTGGACGAAAGCAGGCGGTAGGCTGGAAATTGCAGAATCCTTCCCCTCCGCGAGCCTAAATAAAAAGCCGACCAAGGGTACAGCGACTGTATACCGGGTCGGCTTTATATTTCTGTTTTAGTTCAGTGCTATTTTCAGCATTTTAATATTCTGCTCCATCAGCAAGAGATAACTCTCCCCCCTCTCGAATTCCTCCTTGGAAACATTCTGGCAGGAATGAAGCAGCAATTCCTCAGCACCAGTTGCCTCCGCAATGGTATCCGCCATCAGCCGGTTGGAAAGCTCAATATAGAAGATAGCCGGCACACCGCTTTGTTTTACTTCTTCTATAATGGCCGCTACTGTGGCCGCGCTCGGCTCCGCCTCGGAGGAACAGCCCGGGTAGGCAGCATAATACTCCAGCCCATAGTCGCGCGCCAAGTATAAGAACGGAAAACGGTCCGCAAAAATGAGCAAATCACGCTTTGCTTCCTTCACCGTTTTGGTCAACTCGCTATCTAATGCGCGCAGCTTTTCCGTATATTCTTCAGTATGGGTTTGATAATACTCCGCGCTGCCTCTATCTGCTGCCTGTATTGCTTTACCGATGGCTTCCGCCATCAATATGGCATTCTTGGGGGAGGTCCAGATATGCTCGTCATACTCTGCGTCACCATGGTCATGCCCGTCGTGATCATGATCATGGCCATCCTCCCCGCTCCATGCAAAGCCGCTTTCGGCTTCCTCGGCTGCATCCACACAATCCATCAGCGTCAATACCTGCATACGGCTGGTATCCACCGAAGAAAGCACATTTCGCACCCATTCATCCGATTCCCCACCAATGTAGAGGAACACATCACAGTTTTGTATCGCTATGATGTCCTGCGGGGTCGGCTCGTAACTGTGTACCTCCGCGCCTGGCTTCAGCAGCATTTTTACCTCGGCATCCTCTCCCGCTATCTCCCGGGCAAAATCATACAGAGGAAAAGTCGTTGCTACAATCTGTATTTTCTCGGTCTTCTCCTGTAAAGGTCCACACCCTGACAATAACAGAATAGCCAATAGTATCAAAACAAAGCGTTTCTTCATGGTTCTTTCTCCCGAAATTTGAGTCTCGTTCTCAAATTGTATTCTACCACAGCTTTTCTTATTGTCAAGAATTACGGTTTTCTTTGTGCCTCTCTTGCCGTAAATTTTGCAATTTGTTGATGGAATTCCTCTCTAACCAATGGTATAATGATTCCATACTATTGGAAGAAGGATCACATCTTATGAGCAATAAACTCGATTTTAACCAGAAAAGAGGCTTCATCTGCGATATGGATGGTGTCATCTATTACGGGAACCGCATTCTGCCTGGCGTACGGGAATTTATCCAATGGCTGCAGGATGAAAAGAAGGAATATCTGTTCCTAACCAATAACAGCGGCTACACCCCCAAGGAACTGAATCAAAAACTGGCACGCATGGGGCTGGATGTCCCGGAAGAACATTTCTACACCAGCGCCTTGGCCACAGCAGCCTTCCTTCGGGAGCAGGCCCCTGGATGCTCCGTTTTCGCCATCGGTGAGGCCGGGCTGCTGAACGCCCTATACGATGCCGGCATCACAATGAATGATGTTAACCCCGATTATGTTGTGGTCGGCGAGGGTCGCTCCTATTCGTTGGATACTCTGACAAAAGCGACCAACCTGGTCATGACCGGCGCTAAACTTATCGGTGCCAATTCTGATGTCTCCGGCCCCATCGAGGACGGCATCGCTCCAGCCTGCCGCGCACTGGTCGCTCCCATCGAAATGGCCACCGGCAAGCAGGCCTATTTCTGCGGCAAGCCCAACCCTCTGATGATGCGCACCGGCCTGCGCATGCTGCAATGCCACTCCGCCGAGGCAGTCATGGTCGGCGACCGCATGGATACCGATGTGATCTCCGGTTTGGAAAGCGGCATGTCCACCGTATTGGTGCTTTCAGGTGTTTCCACCCGAGAAACACTAAACACCTATGCCTACCGCCCCAGCATTGTACTGGATGGCGTCGGCGATATCCCCAAAATGGCCAAAGCGCAAAAGACTTCCTCCTAACTCTCCATACTCGATGATAAAAAAGACGGGCTGCATACCTTGCAGTCCGTCCTTTTATATCTGTAAAGTTTTTTAACTGTTCAGCGCCTTTTCCAACATCTCACGCAGGATATTGGGGTTGCCCTTGCCCTTGGAAGCTCTCATGCACTGACCCACCAGGAAGCCCAGCGCATTGGTCTTGCCGCCGCGGTAGTCCTCTACCACCTTGGGGTTGGCTGCCAGAATATCACTGACGACCTGCTCCAGCGCACAGGTATCGTTCATTTGGCGCAGACCCTTTTCCTCTACCACATCTGCCGCAGTCTTATCGCTGAAGATGATCTCCTCCAGCACCGTCTTGCCAGCGGTGGTGGAGATCTCTCCCGTTTCGATCATCGCCAGCATATCCGCCAGTTTCTCGGTGGAAAGCTTAGTATCGGCAAGGATGAGGTTTTTTTCATTGATAATGCGAGTAATATCGCCCAGCAGCCAGTTACTGATATTCTTCGGTTGGCACTTACCCAACGCCGCCACCGCCTCAAAGTAATCCGCCTTATCGGGGTTTTCCGCCATCAAATTGGCATCAAAGTAAGGCAGTTTATACTGTTTCATCAGGCGGAGCAGCTTATCGTTGGGCAGCTCCGGGATGCTCGCTTTCAGCTCTGCCAGCCGACTCTCCTCCACATAGATAGTCTTAAGGTCGGGTTCGGGGAAATAGCGGTAATCCTGGGCATCCTCCTTGGAGCGCAGCAGAATGTTCTTTCCGGCAATATCATCCCAGCGGCGGGTCTCTTGGTGGATCTCCCCGCCGTTTTCCAGAATCTCAATCTGGCGGGCGGCTTCGTACTCAATAGCACGAACCGTGGCAGAGAAGCTGTTCACATTCTTCATCTCCACACGGGTACCAAATTCCGTCGCGCCCTCCGGCCGCACCGATACATTGACATCACAGCGGATAGAACCCTCCTGCATCTTGCAGTCGGAGATACCAAGGTACTGCAAAGTTGCTTTAATAGTATCCAGATACGCCTTTGCCTCGGCGGAGGAGCGCATATCCGGCTCGGAAACGATCTCGATCAGCGGAACGCCGCAGCGGTTAAAGTCCACCAGGCTGCCCGCAAAATCATCGGAATGGATCAACTTACCCGCGTCCTCCTCGATATGGATGCGGGTCACACCAATACGCTTGGTGTGTCCCGCTTCATCTACAATGGCGTCAATATAACCGTTTTCACACAGCGGAATATCAAACTGAGAAATCTGATACGCTTTGGGCAGATCGGGATAAAAGTAGTTTTTGCGGTCCATCTTGCAAATATTATTGATACTGCAATGCAGCGCATAGCCCATACGCACAGCATAGTCCACCACACTCTTATTTAAGGTGGGCAGAGTACCGGGCATGCCGGTGCAGATAGGACAGCAGTTGGAATTGACCATGGAGCCGAAGGAGTTTTTGCATCCGCAGTAGATCTTGGTCTTGGTATTCAGCTCCGCATGGACTTCCAGACCAACGACAATTTCGTATTTCATGTTGTTTCTCCCTCCTTACACCACAGTGGCTACCTTGCACAGGCCGCCGCGCAGGGTCTCGAATTCCTTGGCAATGCCTAGGAGCTTCTCCTCCGAGAAATGCGGCCCAATGAGCTGCATTCCCACCGGCATCTCATGGTCCATGCCAATGGGCAGAGAAAGCGCCGGCAGGCCAGCAATATTCACGGTAATGGTGCAGATATCACTGGCGTACATCTTCAAAGGATCATGAACATTCTCACCAATCTTAAAGGCCGCGGTCGGCGCGGTGGGCGTCACAATAACATCGCACTGCTTGAATGCCTCATCATACTCGGCACGCATCTTCTGCTGGAACAGCTTGGCCTTTTTGTAGTAGGCATCGTAGTAACCAGAGGACAGCACAAAGGTACCCAACATAATGCGGCGCTTTACTTCATCGCCAAAACCTTCGCTGCGGGTCTTTTCATACATATCGTTCAGGTCGGTGTAGTTTTCTGCGCGGAAACCATACTTCACCCCGTCAAAACGGGAAAGGTTGGAGGAAGCTTCGGCCGAAGAAATGATGTAATAGGCGGAAAGACCATATTCGGTACTGGGCAAGCTGATATCCACCACCTTGGCACCGCGGGCCTCCAGCGTGCGGATAACCTGCCAAATGGCCGCACCTACCGCTACATCCGCATGCTTATAGAACTCCTTGGGAACACCAATGCGCAGACCCGCCAGGTCATACCCCAGTCCCTCGGCGGTCTTTGGATAATGGGTTGGCATGCTGGTAGCATCGTAGGGGTCCTGTCCACTGATGGTATAGAACAGGTTCGCTACATCCTCCACGCTGCGTCCCATCGGGCCAATCTGATCCAAAGAGGAAGCAAACGCCACCAAGCCGTAGCGGCTTACCGCGCCATAGGTGGGCTTCAGGCCAATAATACCGCAATAGGCGGCAGGCTCACGAATAGAGCCGCCGGTATCACTGCCCAGGGTCAGTACAGCTTCGCCAGCCGCCACCGCCGCCGCGGAACCGCCGGAAGAACCACCAGGCACCTTATCCAGCCCGTGGGGGTTATGGGTGATATGGAACACCGAGTTCTCACAGGAGGAACCCATGGCGAATTCGTCCATGTTCATCTTGCCGGTCATCACATAGTCCACAGCCTTCAGCTTGGTGATGACCGTCGCATCATAGGGCGGCACAAAATTCTCCAGCATTTTGCTGGCGCAGGTCGTCTTGATATCCTTGGTGCAGATGTTATCCTTAATGCCGATGGGAATACCGGCCAGGGGGTGCAGCTCCTCCCCTGCCGCTATCTTTTTATCCACCGCTTGGGCCGTTTTCATTGCTTCCTCCGGAGTGGCGGTAATGAAAGCGCCAATTCCATTCTCCACTTTGGCAATGCGGGCAAAAGTATCCTCGGTCACTTCCACCGCGGAAACCTTTTTCTCTTTCATCAGCCGGTGCAGTTCGCCGCCGGTCAGTTTATACAGTTCCATGCTGTCCACTTCCTTTCCCTCTTGTTAACCTACCGTCTTTGGCACTACCACACAGCCGGCCGCCACCTGCGGAGCGTTTTTCAGCACCTCATCCCGCGGCAGAGAAGGCTCCACCACATCCTCCCGAAGCGTCATGGTGTCTTCTACCTTGGGGGAAAGATCCCCAGTCTCCATTTCTGGCAGCCGCTCCACCATCTCAATGATGTTCTGCATATCCTTCTGGAATTTTTCCTCTCGCTCCGGCTCAATGGCCAGCCGTGAGAGCTTCGCGATTTTCTTGATATCGATCTCCATATTTTTTAAGAACCCCTTTCTATCAGTTCCAGTAATCCCTGCTCCGTCAGTACCGGCACGCCCAGGCTCTGCGCCTTGGCCAACTTACTTCCAGCGGCTTCTCCGGCCACTACATAGCTTGTCTTTTTGCTCACACTGCCGGAGGCCTTCCCGCCGTTTTTCTCAATGAGATCCTGGATCTCCTCACGGGAATAGTTCGGCAATGTGCCGGTCACTACTATGGTCATCCCCGCCAAAGCGGCCGATTGCTGCTCTGGCACCCACGGCTCCATACCAAGGGCCAGCAAATCATGGCACAACCGACGGTTATTTTCATCGTCAAAGTATTGCAAAACACTCTCGGCCATGATCTCACCAAAGCCTTCAATGGAAAGCAGCTCCTCTTTCGTAGCCGCTTCCACCGCCTGCAGGGAGCCAAACCGCTGCGCCAGCAGCTTCGCCGCTTTATCGCCGATATTGCGGATACCGAGGCCAAACAGCAGCGCACCCAGCTCATTGTGCTTGGATTTTTCCAGCGCCGAAAGGATATTCTCCGCTTTCTTCTTCTGGAATCCCTCCAGCCCCAGCAGTTCTTCCTTGGTCAGCCGGTACAGATCGGCCGGTGTCTTGGCCAAACCAGTCGCAAGCAGCTGCTCACACACCGCTTCTCCCAGTCCTTCTATATCCATCGCATTACGGCTGCAAAAATGGATCAAACTTCTCAGTATCTGCGCCGGGCAGCTGATATTGGGACAGCGGATAGCCGCCACCTCAGGATCGCGCACCAGCAGTGTCCCACAGGAGGGACAATGGGTGGGCAGTGTATAGGCGGATGTCCCTTCCGGGTGGTTCTTTACCGCTATCACCTCCGGGATAATATCCCCGGCCTTCCGCACCACGATGGTATCTCCGATATTCACCCCCAGCTGAGTGATAAAATCCTGATTATGCAGGGTGGCTCGGCTCACAGTGGTGCCCGCCAGCTCTATCGGGTCAAATTCCGCGGTCGGCGTCACTGCGCCAGTGCGTCCCACCTGCAGCACCACATCCCGCAGTACCGTCTCCTTTTCCTCCGGCGGATACTTAAAGGCCACCGCCCATTTGGGATATTTGGCTGTACTGCCCAAAAGCTCTCTATCTGTAAAGCGGTCCACCTTTATAACCGCGCCGTCGATCTGGTATCCCAGCGATCCGCGTAGCTCGCCTATCACTTCCACCTGTTTTATAGCGTCTTCTATGTTATCATATACCTTGTAATCCGGCGAAACCGGGAACCCAAGCCGCCGCATCAGCTCCAGCGACTCACTGTGCCGCTCACAGGTCACACCCTCCAGCTGCTGCACATTAAAGCAGAAGATATCCAGCCCTCTGGCCGCCGCTATTTTGGGGTCCTTCTGCCGCAGCGAGCCAGCCGCCGCGTTGCGGGGGTTCTTCGCTGGTGTCTCCTCCCGCAGCTCCTGTTCCCGCACCAGCCGGTTAAAGCTCGTCACCGGCATATACACCTCACCGCGCACTTCCAGCAGCGGCAGCGCCTCCGGCAACTGCAGCGGGATGCTGCGAATGGTGCGCAGGTTTTCGGTCACATCCTCCCCGGTAAAACCATCACCGCGGGTAGATCCCACCGCCAGCTCCCCATCATGGTATTCCAGCGAAACCGAAAGTCCGTCGATCTTCTGCTCCACCACATAGGTGGGGTTCGGCACTTCCTCCCGCACCCGCGCGTCAAAGGCACGCAGCTCATCGGTAGAAAATACATCCTGCAGCGAGCCCATCTGCACTTTGTGCGTGACCTCCCGGAAAGTGTTCTGCGCCTTGCCGCCCACCCGTCTGGTAGGCGAATTGGGCGAAGCGTACTGCGGGTATTGCTCCTCCAGGTCCATCAGGCTGTGGATCAAACGATCATACTCATAATCCTCCAGCTCCGGCGCATCCAAGTCGTAGTACAGATGCATATGATGTTCAACCTGCTTTTCCAGCTCCCGCATTTTGCGGCGAATGTCCTCGCTCATCTGCACACCTCCCCAATTTAACCTATATATTATAGCAACTTTGCCCCACAAATACAATAAATTCCCGGTATTTCTTTGGGATGAATTTCACCCCACCAGCGCACCGTAGTCCTGTATCATGCCCACCAGGTCATCAGTGCCGCCATATACCTCGGTATAGGCATCCGGCACCAGTCCCACTATAATCGTCTCCGCCAAGATCACATTGCATTGCGCCTGGCTGCTGATGCGATACCCCGGCAGCAGTGAGAGCATATCCACCGTTACCTGCAATTGAATCCGATGCCTTGTCTGGTTGATGCCTGCTTCGTCAAACTGATTGATGATCTTGGTCTTGACCAACCCCACCGGCCGCAGCTGAAGCGCTACCAGCGGCCCCCGTCCCGCCAGGAACTGAATCCCCGTTAGGCTTCCCAGCGGCAGTTCCAGCTTCAGTTCACGGTACTGCTGCAGCGTCTGCAATATCTTCTCCAGCAGCTCCCCCTGCAGACGGTTGATCAGCACAGTATCAGTGATTAGGGCAGTGGTCTCCCCGCTTTGGTTCTGCTGAAGGCTAACAAAAGATTGATACCGCAGCCCGTCCTCTTCCAGCACCTCCAGTACCGCCCGCTGGATCATCCGGTTCACCGCAATCTGCGTCTGGCTGGCCGCCGCTTCCCGCACCATTGGCCTTATGCCCATATCCAGTGCGATAATCCCCCCCACCAGACTGAGAAGCACTAGCACTTTGCCCCACTTTATATTCTGCATTTTTCGCCTGCTTGCATGGTGCTTTATCCTCACTGCGGCACTCCCCCTTTTGGGGCAGTATATTCTCAGCACCGGCGGGATGTTCCCCCTTTCCGCTATTTTGCATAAGATGCCATCAGGAGGTGATTCTATGCAGGAAATGATCTTTCAGGCGTCGCAGGGCTACCCCATGCCGGAATGCCTGTGCTACAACACCGCCGATCTGCGCATGCTGACTGAATTCTACTCCGGCCGTACCAGCGAGCTAACCACCACCATGCAGTACAGCTACCAGAGCACCATCCTGAGCAGCTGCCGCCCGGAAATTGCCGAAGCCATCGGCAAGATCAATATGGTGGAGATGCACCACATCTCGCTGTTGGGCCGGTGCATTACCATGATGGGCGGTGACCCCCAGTTTATCCGTCCGGCACAGAAGCAATACTGGCACGCTGGCCTTGTCAATTACGCCACCGATCCCTGCTGTATGCTGCTGGGCGATATGCGTGCCGAGCTGGATGCTGCCGATGCCTACCGTACCGCTGCCCGCCGCTGTTGCAATGCCGCTCTGTGCCCCCTGCTGGAACGCCTGGCTGATGATGAAACCCTGCACGCCGAATGCCTGCAAAAACTCATCCACATGGCCGGTTGCTGCCGCTGAACAGCAAAAGGCCGGAGCCCCTTAAGAGGCTCCGGTCTTTGCTATATGTTCACAAGAGGAGAATGTCTAACTAAATCAGTCAGCAAGCATCTCGTACAGCTGTGCTTCAATGTACGGACCCCACCACTCAAGGTAGCCCTTCTTGGTCGGATGAATCGCGTCGCTCATGTAGGATCTCCACAGAGCATCGCCGGTCTTAACATTCTCATACATCGCATCATTGTGCCACAGATCCAAAACGGTGAAGTCATCGCCCCACTTTTCGTCCAGCTCATGGCATCGCTCGATCATGGTCTTGTAAATCTCTGCATTCTGTCCGCCGGAATAGGTCATTTCATCCTCAAAGTAAGTGCCGGTGATAACCAGAACACGAGCACCCCAGGTTTCCTTAGCGTACGCAATGATCGCTTCCAGCGCACCGGTGGTGGTTATTTCATCAAAGGTCGCAGGGTCAAAGCTGTCGCTTACTACGCCGGTCTCGCACTGACCCTTGGAGTCATTAGTGGAGAGCTGAACCACTACCAGATCCAGATCGGGATCAGTCTCGGCAGTATGGTTGCGCAGACGGTTGATATAGGACGAGTCAGCCGAAATGGAACCAGCAACACCGCCGCCGATAGAACCGTCGATGGAAGCAAGGAAGGTACCGCCCTTAACTTCAATGGTGGAGATAGTACCATCCAGCGCATCAATATAAAGTGCCGGAGAGGTCTTACCGGAACCGAAGCCCTGGAATACAGAGGAACCAAGCCAAAGTAGCTTCTTACCTTTGATGGGACTGTCCGCGTTCATGGTAACCGTTTCGGGGTTATATTTATCGCTGTTGCCTTCATTCTTCATGCCGGTAACAGTCACCAGCTGCTGAACCGTGCTGGCGCCAATTACAATGATGATTGCCAGGATAGCGGCCAGGATGCGCAGGATAACCTTCTTGGTGGTGCGGCCACTCTTCTTCTTCGCCACTTCCTCACGGGTCACAGCCGGCTCGGTCTTGGGACGAGCGGGTACGGCCTTACCCTCTACCACATTACCAAGGGCCGCTTCCATCACAGGGGTCCACAGGGCATAGCCCTTCTTGGTGGGATGGATCTGGTCGTTCATGCAGGTGTGCTTCTTCGCTTCCTTGGTGTTCAGCTCACGGTCGTTCCACAGGTCGATTACAGCAATATCCCACTTCTTGGCGATGGCATACAGCGCCTCCACCATGTCCTTATACTCGGGAGAAGCATACTCGGGGTTAGTATAGAACGCAATGGGGCAATTCCAGGTCTTCTTGGCGTAGTCGATGATGTACTCGATCGCGCCGCAGATGGTCTTGGTATCATAGGCTTCACCGGCAACCGCTACCTTGCCCAAAGGCTTCTTCTTGGTAGCATCGTTAGTGGAAAGCTGGCAAACAAACAGGTCGCAGGGGGTCTTGGGGTCCAGCGCCTTCAGACGAGCCACATAGCTCTTGGCGTTGTCGTCCACCAGAGTAGTACCACTTACTGCTTCCTTCACACAGGTAGCGCCGGTGCGGGCGGCGATCATGTCAACGAAAGACTTGCCATAGGCCGCAAAGCCCTTGGTGACGGAAGAGCCCAGAAAAACGATGTTCTTGCCCGCAAGAGGGCTGCTCTTCACCTTTTCCAGGCTCTCGGGGTTGTACTTACCGCTTAGGTTGCCGCCGTTCAGTAGACCAAATACACGGATAAGAACGATGACCAGAATGACCGCCAGCACAATCAGCAGCATGGTAAGACCATACTCCATAACACCGCTGGTGCAGTATTCCTTACACACCTGCTTTGTTACACCCAGTGCAGAGGCTACTGCCGTAAAAATTGGGTCGAGTAAGGACGAATAGAAAATTGCACGCCAGAAACTCAACATAAAATAAATCCTCCTTTTTGCCGCCTCCGGTTCTTCCCCTTCAGCAGCACCTTTCCTTGGATTACATTTTCGTGCTTAAAATGGTTGGCCGACCAATTTAATTACAATATACTCCGATCCCCCACCTCTGTCAATATCTTTATATGCGATTTTACATATCAGCATAAATTTTCTGTTATTAATTGTGCATTTTCACTACAAATTTTCGAAAAAAAGACGGCATACCATCCGGTAAACCGTCAATTTTTGTTTATTCTGTTAGTTTCGCAACAGCCGCACAGCTTCACTCAACTGACCCACCGGCAGAAACTCCGCCTCGGGGTAGTCAGCCGTGTTCATCGTCTTCATTGAGCTTTTCGGCAAAAGAAAACGCCGGAAGCCCAATCGGTAGCCCTCCCCTACCCGCTGCTGCACCTGCGGCGTGGAGCGGATCTCCCCCGCCAAGCCGATCTCGCCCAGCAGCAGCATATCATCGGGGATCACCTTATCCAGCAGGTTGCTCAGCACCGCCATCGCCACCGCCAGGTCAGCGGAGGGCTCGTCCGCCCGCATACCGCCAGCCGCGTTCACAAAGACATCCAGGTTCCCCATATAAAAGCCCGCGCGCTTTTCCAGCACTGCCAGCAGCATCGCCGTGCGGTTCATATCAAAGCCAGTAGCCACCCGCCGCGGGTTGCCAAAGCTGGTTTTGGTCACCAGCGCCTGTATCTCCACCAAAATGGGCCTGGTACCCTCCATCAGGCAGGTAATACAGCTGCCGCTGCAGTCCAGCGGCCGGCCGGAAAGCAGCGCTTCGCTGGGATTCGGCACCTCGCGCAGCCCGTTCTGTCCCATCTCAAAAACGCCGATCTCATTGGTGGAACCAAAGCGATTTTTATTCGCCCGCAGGATGCGGTAGCTCAGGTTTTTATCTCCCTCAAAGTAAAGGACTGTATCCACCATATGCTCCAGCACCTTCGGGCCCGCAATATTGCCGTCCTTGTTCACATGCCCCACAATGAACAACGGGATTTCCTGTCCCTTACAGGTGTCGATCAGCAGCATAGCCGATTCTCTCACCTGCGAAACACTGCCCGGTGAGGAGCTGACGCTGGCGACCGAAAGGGTTTGAATGGAATCCACCACCACAATATCAGGTTTGTTCTCCAGTATCGTCTCCCTTATCTGCTCGGCATCGGTGGCCGCCGTCAGCAGCACCTTTTCCCCGGTCACTCCCAGTCGGTTGGCCCGCAGCTTAATCTGCCGGGGGCTTTCCTCCCCGGAAACATACAGGACCCGCAAATCATCCTCCAGCGTCCGGCACATCTGCAGCAGTACTGTGGATTTACCGATCCCCGGATCGCCGCAGACTAGAATCGCCGCACCCGGCACAATGCCGCCACCCAGTACCCGGTCCAGCTCCTCCATGCCGGTATGGTACCGCACCGATTCATCAGCATCCACCGCATCCAGGGCCATCACCGGCGAAGCCTCCCGCTGCATTGCAGGCGCACCCTTTTTCTCCTTACCTATAATGCGTGTTTCCTCCACCAGGGTGTTCCAGTTACCGCAATCTGGGCACCGCCCCTGCCATTTGGCGCTCTCGTAACCGCACTCGGTACAGACATAAATACTTTTCTCTTTTATTTCTTTTACTGCCATGCTGTTTCCTTTCTTTACGCTGCTATCCCTGCGGGGCGTGTTCGTATTCCATCAGTGAGACGGTAATCAAAAAAGCCAGCATACCCTGGTATTTCTCCTGCTGCAGATCTTCCATATCCTTTGGGTTTGATAAAAAACCGCATTCTACCATCACTGAGGGGTTGGCTCTGTTGTTATTCAAGATAAACAGCGATGAATCTGCTTCCTTAATCTTGCGTTTATTGTCGGTCTGCAAATATGTCGCTATATTCTTTTGGATCCGCTCCGCCAGCTCTCGGCTGCCGTCCGCTTTGCCGTAAAAGACCTGCGCCCCGTGCACATAGGACTGTGAAAAATGGTTCTGGTGAATACTCACCCCTACCGAGTTGGGGGTCCCTTCCATGATCTCCAATCGATTTTTCAAATCGCTGCGTTTCTGCGCCCGAACCGTTCCAGCGCCTTCATCTGCAAGCAGCGTATCCTTCTCGCGGGTCATCACCACACGGTATCCCATCAGTGTTAAAAAATCGCGCGCCTTTTGGGCAATTGACAAATTGATCTCACACTCACGCACCCCCGCAGCGGTTGCTCCGCCGTCCATACCGCCGTGACCGGCATCCAGCACCACTACCGACATATTATCCACTGCACCGGATTGCACTTGCTGTGCCAGTTGATCGTTCAACCCTGTAAGAAAATACCCGGCTGCCACCACAGTCATCGAAAATGCAAAGATCATTACTGTTTTGTACCATAGCTTCTCCATTCCATCACCCCGTCCCAACTTATGCAGCGGGGGTTCTCGCTATGTCCTACTCCCCTATTTTATCAGAATTGCCTCGGTGGTTCAATAGAGAAAGAACAAATTTTCGCCGTTCAATTTCAAAAAGAAGCAGAGCTTTTCCACTCTGCTTCCTTTTGCTTCAAACGCATTTGCCCAGTGAAACCGTAAATTCAATTTTGTTTTCCTCACAGCAGGTCGCCTTAATACTCCCCTTGTGCCCCTCTGCGATACTGCGTGCCATCGAAAGTCCGATTCCAAACCCTCCGGTCGTTCGCGATTGATCCACACGGTAAAAGCGGTCAAACAGCTTATCCGCCTGTTGCTGGGCCAGCCCCTCACAGCAGTTCACAGTGCGCAGCACAGGTCCTTTTTTCCCTTTCTCCAGCGTCAGACGGATCGGAGAACCATCGCTTGCATATTTCACCGCATTATCAAGCAGAATAGAAACCATCTGTCGAATGGCATATTCGTCACCATGGTAGAGTATCTCCGGGGCGATCTCTGCGGTCAACATGTGACCGTTTGCTGAGGCAAAGTCCGCAAAGGAGCCTACTGTTTCACTTACTGCATCGGATAGAGAAAAGTCGCACATCTTCAATGGACTCTGCTCCTCGTCCATGCGGGAAAGGCTCACCAGCGAATTGACAAGGTCCCGCAGTTTTTCGGTCTGTGCCAGCGATTTATCGATCCATTTGTTCTCGCCGCTTTCCATTTCCAACACCTTTAGGCTGGTAGCAATAACAGTGATGGGGGTCTTTAGTTCATGGCCGGCATCGGTGATGAATTGCTTTTGTTTTTCGCTGGCCTTCACCACCGGATCGATGGCGCGGCGGGAAAGCAGCGTGACGACGAGATAAACACACGCCACGCAGAACAGCATAGCCGCCAGTGAAAGCCACGCGGTGGTTTTCACTGTTTGTAAATCACGATGTGCATCCAGGAAAATGGCCATAAAACCGCCGTCTTCGCTTTGTGTGACAAAGCAACGATAGCCATTGACCCAACAATAACCGGCGCCGTGCTTTGCCGCGGCCTGCAGATACTCGGCGATATCGGCTTCGGTCACCGCGGCTATTTTACCAAGGTCGGAGCGCAGAAGGGTGCCATCGGCATCATACCAAAGGACAAAATAGCGGGTGGAAAAGGGGGTTTCCGGCGTAAAGCCGCCTTCCGGTCGGGTCCCCGGTTTATCAAAGCCGCCGGGGGGTGACTGTGGCACCATGCCCCGGTTATTGCTGATGATTTGCAGCATGTTGGTCAGGCTGTTATCCACCGAAATATAATTTGCGGCATTGACGATAAGGCAAAGCGCCAGCAGCACAGCTGTAACAGCCAGCATGGCGATGCGGATAAAACGCTTACGCAGGGTTTTGATCATTTGGTTTCCTCCAGCAGATAGCCCGTGCCGCGGTTGGCGGTGATGGTGACACCGCTGCCGATAGACTTGATTTTTTTACGCAGATTAGAAATGTGCACCCACACCACATTGATCTCGGCCTCGCTATCCCAGCCCCATACCCGCTCCATGATGCGGTCGGCAGAGAGAACCACCTTGGGTGAACGCATAAAGAGCTCCATGACTTGAAACTCACGGCCGCTGAGGCGGACGGATTCCCGGCCGCAGGAAAGCACACCGGTATCGGGGTTAAGGGTGATATCGCCCCAGGTAAGCAAGGTGGGGTGGTAATCCTCACTGCGGCGCAGCATGGCCCGTACCCGCGCAACGAGTTCATCCGGCTCGAAGGGCTTAGGCAGATAGTCATCCGCGCCGGCATTAAAGCCGGTGATGCGGTCATCCTTTTCCGCTTTGGCGGTCAGCATCATAATGGGTGTCTTGATGCCCTCGGCCCGGAGCTTCTGCAGCACCTCCACACCATTCATCTTGGGCATCATCACATCCAGGATGATGGCATCATATTCCCCGCTGCTGCCGTATTCATAGGCATCAAAGCCATTGTGGACGGAATCCACGGCAAACTGGTTTTTTTCAAAAAAGGCTGTCAGCGCTTCCGCCAGGTCTACCTCGTCCTCCGCGATGAGTAGACGCATCTCCATCCCCTCTTTCTATCACAGCTATTTCACTTTTGGTTATATTATAATCTAAGGCTAAAGTCAACCTAAAGGCCGCAAAAGAGCGGCAAACAGGGTAAAAATAACCATCGGTTTAGAATAGCTGCTGTCCCTTTATTGAAATGATGCGTCCCCCTGCTCCAAAAGAAAAAGGACGCCTATTGGCGTCCTTTTTTGGAGCGGGTTACGAGGCTCGAACTCGCTACCTCCACCTTGGCAAGGTGGCGCTCTACCAGATGAGCTAAACCCGCAAATGGTGGCTCCGACTGGAATCGAACCAGTGACACGTGGATTTTCAGTCCACTGCTCTACCAACTGAGCTACAGAGCCGGAAATGGCGACCCGGATGGGGCTCGAACCCACGACCTCTAGCGTGACAGGCTAGCGTTCTAACCAGCTGAACTACCGGGCCATGTGTTTGCCGCCGGTTAATCTGCCGTATCGTATCGGCAACATTAGTAATTATACGGGAAACTACCGCTCTTGTCAATCCCTTTTTTGCTGTTTTTGCAGAAAGTTTTTACCGTCTCCGGGTCACATACACCATCCGCTGGGTCGTGGGCATCACCGGCGCCCGGTCATAGCCGCCCCAGCGCTCCAGCACCTCAAAGTGCTCCGCCTCCAACATTGCTGTCAGCTCCTTGTCCTCCCAGGCCCATTCACAGAACTGTTCGCCATCCCGGGTATACTGTTCTCCCTTTCCCCGCCGGAAGAAGTCCATCTGGATTTCTACCTTGTGCTCCTCAGGGGTATATTCATTCTGCCATACGCAAAAAAGAGCCTCGCTCTCCCGCACGAAGCAGTTGTTTCCCAGCACCTCCCGGTGTTTATAGGGGGTATTCACATCAAAGAGGAACAGGCCGCCCGGCTCCACAAAGAACTGTAACCGATGCAGCGCCTTTTGCAGTGCCTTCTTTCCAGGCAGGTGATTGAGGCTATCCAGCGTGCACACTGCCAGGTCCACCGTACCATACAGGTCCAGCCGTTCCAGCGGCTGGCACAGGTACAGCACCGGCTGTTCCAGCGCCATATTCTTCTCAGCGGCCTGCATCAGCATCTCCGGGGACGCATCCACCCCGATAACCTCAAAGCCACGGCGGGCCAGCTCGGTCGCCAGTGTGCCGGTGCCGCAGCACAGGTCCAGCGCCAACTCCCGCTTGGGGTGGTACTGGGCCAATAGCTCCTCGCAGCGGTCGGCTATCACAGCCCGGTCCACATCCTCGGTCAGGGCGTCATAGTAGGCGGAGAAGGTCTCCTTATAGCTTGCCATCGGCCTGTTCCAGTCGTTCAAAGATGATATCATAGCCATTGGCACCGTACTGCAGGGAACGGTTTACCCGGCTGATGGTGGCGGTGCTGGCGCCCGTTTTCTCCACAATCCTGCTGTATACATTTTGCTCCTTCAGCAGCTTTGCTACCTCCAGGCGCTGCGCTATGGCCTTCAGTTCCGGGCCGGTGCACAGGTCATCAAAGAAGCGTTCGCACTCCTCCTCGGTCTGCAGCATTAGAATAGCGCGGTAAAGGAATGACAGGTTATCGTCCGGCTTTTTGGAAATCAACCAAATGCCCCCTTTGTTTTGATACCACTAATATAACACTTTAGAGCATGAAAGTAAACCATAAAAGCAACTTTTTGCTTTCTTCTCTTTTTTATGGTATAATTCATTTCAAATTTTTGATTGACCCAAAGGAAAGGAACCCATAGCCAAATGCAACAGGAATACTACTCTCAGGCCGGGATGGAGCAGGCCATCCAAGAGCTTATTACCAAGACGATCAATAATGAGCGCGGCGGCTTTAATGCCATGCTAGCCCCCCGCCTGGTCACGGTGGATTGGGCCGCTAAAAGCTGCACTCTTGCCTTCCATCCGTTGGAATGGATGAGCAATCCGGCTGGTGTCACCCACGGCGGCATTCTCTCCTCCATTGCTGATCTTGCCATGGGTATGCTCAGCATTTTCTCCGCCCACGGCGCCCATGTCACCCCCACCGCCAATATCAGCATCAACTACCTGCGGCCGGTGCCTCTCCAGCAGGATTTTTATGTCACCTCTACCATTGACCACATGGGCCGCCGCCTAAACCAGACCCACTGCACCATGTACCTGCCCAATGCTCCGGAAAAGCCCTGTGTCACCGCGGTGGGGACCTACTATGTGCTGGATGAAAAATGATATTTACTCCCCCGGTCGGGGGAGTTTTTGCCGAGAGAAGAACAAATGTTTCACGTGAAACATTTTTACGGAAAAGAGAAACCGCCGGCCCAGGATGGGAACGACGGTTTATATCTTTTATTGGGGACGGTACAGCGGCAGGGAAATATCGGCACGGAACAGGTCTCCATCAATGGAGAGCTCGAACCGTCCACCCTGCAGCTCCACCAGACTCTTGGCGATGGAAAGCCCAAGGCCGCTGCCCTCGGTGTGGCGGCTGCTATCCCCGCGGACAAAGCGCTCCATCAGTTCATCAGCGGAAACATTCAATTCATTGCGGGAAACATTTTTGATGCTGATGGTCGACTCCTTTTCATCGGCAGCCGCGGCCGCATAAACCCGGGTACCTGGCATGGCGTACTTACCTATGTTATTCATCAGGTTATCCATCACCCGGCTGAGCAGCTTGCCATCGGCCAGCACCACGGGATCGCCTGCGGCAGGGTGGACGATCATCGTCAGCTCCGCCTTTTGCAGCCGCTCCTCATATTCGCCCTCCAGCTGGGAAAGCAGCACATTCACATTGGTGGGCTGGCAGTCCACTGGGATCACGCCGCTGGAAGCCTTGCTGGCTTCCACCAGATCCTCAGTCAGCTTTTTTAGGCGCTTGCTTTGGCGGTCCAGTACCTCCAGGTATTCCTGCGCCTTTGGGCTGTTAATTTCTTCCTTTTTAAGCAGGTCGACATAATTAACAATGGAGGTAAGCGGCGTTTTGATATCATGCGATACATTGGTGATCAGCTCGGTTTTCATGCGCTCGCTGCGCAGCCGCTCGTCTACGGCACGCTGCACGCCCTGCTGCACTTTATTCAAGTTCTCGCCGCACCGCTTCAGATCGCCCCGCAAAAAGCGCGTATCCACCGGCTTGCTGTAATCGCCCTCCGCCAATGCCTTGGAACCGCGCTGCAGGGTAGCAAATCCGATGGCAACATACAGTGCAAACATCATCAGCAGCAGATACAGCAGAACCATGGGCAGCGACAACATCGAATTGTAACTGCCGGTGATAAGGATAAACAGGCATATGGCAGCAATCACCAGTGCCGTCCGCCAGATCAGCGGAATGGAGCGTACCAGATGAAGGAGCCAGCCCCATATGCTTTTGACGATCCGCCACAGCAGCCTAATGGCATACCAGACGACATTGTTCTTCAGCACCGTTCCTGCCTTGCAGCGGGTGACAAAGGAGATGATAAACAGATAAACAAAACAGAGAATAGCTGTTCCCCACAGCGCCTTCAACAAGCGGGAACTGTATAAATAGTATTCCCCGAAAATGGCGAGGGCGGGAATGAGAATACCGACCGCCATCAGATCCAGCGGGATCTTATCGAACCATGTCAGGTGAATGCCCTCAAATCCCTGCCAGTGACCGGCGGCAGCCATCTGCCAGAAGAAGCAGAACAGCGCCAGCACCACAAACAGCACCGTCAGCGGGATAATAATGTCCTTTATATCCATCAGCCACAACGAAAGCCGATATTCATAGGTGCGGGGAATAAAGCCCTCCTGCAGCTCTATGGTCACATTCAGCTCCGTTCCGGAAAAGACGGTTCTTCGGTGGGCAGTATAAATAATCTTGGCGTCCTTTGGCAGGGCAGTCGAGAACTCCTCGCCGGTGGCGGTATTGGTCACGGTAATGCCGTAGCCGTTCTCCGGCGGGCACCGTTCCAGCAGCCAGTCCCGCAGCGCATCCTTATCACTGCAGTTATACAGTCCGTCAATCACCGTGGTCATCACATCGCTTGCCTGACCATCATACAGGATCTGCCGGCTTGCCTCGCTGCCGGCAAGGTAGACATCATTTGCGGCAAGAAAGTAGATTCCCACACTGCCGGCAATCGAAAGCCCCAGAAAAACAAAGAACAGAATAAAGGCAGCAACCTTTGCCCATGTCTTATCCAAAAAACGCTTCATATGGGGTTCACCTCCATTTTATAGCCCTTGCCCCACACCACCTTGATGTAGCGGGGTTCGGCGGGATTGATCTCGAGTTTTTCCCTTAGGTGCCGGATGTGCACGGCAATGGCGCCGGCGGCATTGAGAGGGATATCATCCCACACCCGCCGGTAAATTTCCGCCGGGGTGAAAACCGTCCCGGCGTTCTGCATCAAAAAGCGAAGGATATCGTACTCCTTGGGGGTAAGGGAGACTGGTTCGCCATCCACAGTGACCGCTTTGGCGTTATCATCTAGCTCTATCCCGCCGATAACAAAGCTGGTGGGGCGCACCGTACCGCCCCCCAACTGCAAATAGCGCCGCAGCTGGCTGCGTACCCGGGCCAGCACCTCTACTGGGTTAAAGGGCTTGGTGATGTAGTCATCCGCGCCGACATTAAGCCCTAAGATCTTATCGGTGTCCTCACTTTTGGCAGTGAGCAGGATGACAGGGATATTGGAGAACTCCCGTAGCCGGGAGAGGGTCTCCAGGCCGTCCATTTGGGGCATCATCACATCCAGCAGCATCAGGTGGGCATCCTCGCTGTTGGCCAGTGCCAGAGCCTCCCGGCCGTTTTCCGCGCGCAGCACATGGTAGCCTTCTGCCGTCAAGTAAATTTCCAGTGCCGAAACAATATCTCTTTCATCATCGCAGACGATAATGTTATACATTTTGGTTAGTCCTCTCTTTCACTTCTTCTCTCCCCTATGATACGCATTTTTGCGGCGGCGCACAAGAGAAATGCCGCAAAAAGCTTTAGCCGCGGCCCAGTTCCTTGGCGGTGACGGTGTGGCGGATGGGTTTCCATTCCACCTTGACAAAGAGCGCCGCAAAGCTGACCGGGATATAGGTAAACATGAAGATGGGGAAAGTAAAGACGGAGAGTACCTTGCGGGAGATGGAAGCGTTAATCTTGTGCCATTCGGTGATGGTGGTGATGAGACCGATGGCAAAGAGCATGAGGTACATACTGAGCAGCGCCCCGCCCAAAGAGAGCAGTGCGGGCAGCACTCCGGTCCCTTTGAGGATGCCCAGCGCCGCCAGGGCAATGCTGTCCAAGAGGCTGATAGAGGTAAGGACGATGGCGGGCATGATGGCCATGGACATATCAAAACAGCTCCAATTGCCGCGGGCGGCGCCGCGCAGCAGGCCGGAGCCATACCGGCCAAAGACCTGCAGGAAGCCACGAGACCAGCGCAGCCTCTGACGGCAGGACTGGGCGAAATCGGTGGGCTGCTCATCGTAGATGACGGCATCCTGACAGATGGCGATGCGGTGACCGGAAAGAATATTGTGGATGGAAAATTCGATATCCTCCACCAGCAGGTGGAACGGCCAGCCGCCGCATTCGTTCAGGATCTTCTGCGAAAAGAGGAACCCGGTGCCGGAAACGGCGCAGCTGCTGCCAAGCGCTTCCCGCGCGCCATTAAGGAAACGGCTTTCCCGTAAAAACCACAGGGCATAGCCCGCGCTGATCCAATTGCTGCCGTAATTTTTACTGTTGCGGTAGCAGGTGATGATCTCATTACCGGCGGAGAAGCTCTCATTCATACGGGTGAGGAAATCCGGCGCCAGCAGGTTATCGGCATCAAAGACCAGGTAAGCATCGTAGCCATCCGGGTAATCGGACTTGATGTGGGCCAGCAGAGCCTCCAGGGCGTAGCCCTTCCCTACCGCCTGCTTATTCTGCCGGGTATAGACCACCGCGCCCTTTTCACTGGCAATGGCCGCAGTACGGTCGGTGCAGTTATCAGCAATGACAAAAACAGTGATCAGTGACATATCGTAATCCTGGGCATGCAGGCTATCCAGCAGATCGCCGATGACAGTTTCTTCATTGCGGGCGGCAATGAGCACCGCAAAACGATGCGGGGCTGCGGCAGGAAGGCGCTTTCTCCTGCGGAGAAGCGCAACAGGGATATAGACAAACTGATAGGCATAGCAGACAAAAAACAGAACGGCAATGGCCTGATTGATGGCTTCAAGTGTCAACTTCATGGGTTTTCCCTCCGTGTTTTGGGGTTACTTTAGGGTACAATAAGAGTGTACCTTTTAAGTAATTAAGAAACAATCAGGCAGAAGTTTAAGAAATGGTTAAGATGGCGTGGAAAATGTCATTTTTGCGGTTGCGGTTTGCGAAAAAAACGAGTACAATACTATGTGGTGGGAAATGCGTTTCCCGGCCGAATCATTCTAAAAAAGGAGGTCCCAAAATGGACGCCGGTCCGTATCCCAGTTGTAATTTAATGAAACCTACGGGCATGGTGTCGGTTTATGGCACACTGCCCGCCTAAGGAGGTGCGCCAATGAACCAGGAAATTTTGGAACTTTTGGCGGAGAAGAAGTACTCCGCTGTAAAGCAGCTGATCGGCCAAATGGAGGAGGCCGACCTGGCAAAGCTCTTTGAGGAGCTGGAAAACGAGGAGGACGCCGACCAGTTCAACCGGCTGTTCCGGCTGCTGCCCAAGGAGACCGCCGCCGAGGTTTTCTCCTACATGGAGCCTGAAATCCAGGAAAAGATCGTCCGCACGCTGACCGATACCGAGCTGCAGCACATCCTGGACGACCTGTTTATGGATGACTATGTGGACCTGGTGGAGGAGATGCCCGCCAATGTGGTGAAGCGCGTGATGCAGAACACCACACCGGCCAACCGCAAGCTCATCAACCAGTACCTAAAGTACCCGGAGGATTCTGCCGGAAGTCTGATGACCAACGAGTATGTCTACTTCCGCAGCGGCATTACCGTGGCCAAGGCTTTTGAAATTATACGCGAGTACGGGGTAGATAAGGAAACCATCTACACCTGCTATGTGACCTCTTCCCGCAAGGAGCTGCTGGGCGTGGTGACGGTGCGTGAGATGCTCCTCACCGCCCCGGAGACCATCATTGATACACTGATGGACACCAATCCCATCCATGTGCATACCCATGATGACCAGGAAGAGATCGCCAAGATGTTCAGCCGGTACGATATGCTGGCCATGCCGGTAGTGGATAGCGAAAATCGGATCGTTGGTATCATCACCATCGATGACGCGGTAGATGTCATCCAGGATGAGAACACCGAGGACTTTGAAAAGATGGCAGGTATGACCCCCAGTGATAATACCTACCTGCGTACATCAGCCTTTAATCTGGCAAAAAACCGTATTCCTTGGCTGGTTTTTTTGATGATCCCTGCCATGATAACCGGCGCCCTGATGGAGTATTACGAGGCCGCCTTTGTGAGCATTCCGATCCTGGTGACCTTTATTCCGCAAATCACCGGTACCGGCGGCAACTGCGGCAGCCAATCCTCCACCATGATCATCCGCGGCTTGGCACTGGATGAGATCACCCCCAAGGATATCCTGAAGGTGTGGTGGAAGGAACTGCGGGTCGCGCTGATCTGCGGCGCCGCTCTTTCCTTGGTGAATTTTATCCGCATTATTGTGCAGTACCACGACCTGCAGGTAGCGGTGGTGGTTTCCGTTACGCTGATCCTCACCGTCTGCATCGCAAAGTCGATGGGATGTGTACTGCCCATTTTGGCAAAGCTGGCCCATGTGGACCCGGCCATTATGGCCTCGCCGCTGATTACCACCATTACCGACGCACTGTCGATCTTGGTTTATTTCAACTTTGCGCTGTGGTATCTTTCCGACCGACTGATATAACCGAAGCACGACTGCCGTCCTATTCCAAGGGCGGCAGTTTTGCAAACTTTTTATGAAATGGTTGCTTTACGAAAACGGTTATGTTATTCTATTTATGTAGAAAAAATTCACAAAAAGGAGGATCCCCATGAAAAGAACGACAAGACTGATTGCGCTGCTGTGCGCACTGGTGCTGCTGGCGGCGCTGGCCGGGTGCGGAAAGAACCCCACCCCTACGCCAGACCCAACCCCCACGCCGGAATACGAAATGATCGCCGTGACGATGCCGGAGCAGCAAGCTGATGTGGCGGGAGAGAAAATCATTAAGGCGGATCGGGCAATTTACAGCCTGTGGATGCTGACCGACGAACACAACCTGTACCGCTGTGGCTATACCGAAGATGGACAGCCGGATATAACCACGCTGGAACTGCAATTCCAAGGGGTGAAGGATATCCTGGTTGACAGAACCACCTTTGGCTCACTATCCGTGCTGTTTGATGACGGAAGCTACAACAGCTACAATGTTCTGGAAATGGGCGGTCCATATCAGCCCGATCCAATACAGGAAGTAGCGGCGATCTCCTATGACTCGATTCTTCTTAAGGACGGCACTGTGCGGTATTACCGCATAGATTACGCCCCGGAGAAAACAGCAGAGGAATATAGCCAAACCGCCTGGCATACGCTGGAGGGTATTAAGGCCAAGGCAATCGCCGGTGGTGAGCGGGAACGAATGCTGATACTGGATGAAAATAATACTCTGTGGAACTGCAGCAAGGAGGATACTAACGACCGGCTGGAGGTCGCACAGAATGTGACGAGTTTCTGTTACAGTGCCTACAATAAAATGCGCTATCATGACGATATCTGGTACCGGACCGCGGATGGCGGGCTGTATCACCACCACTATGGATGGGGTGACCCCATTGGTACACCGGACACCCCCGAGGAACAGCTGCCTGCCACTGACCAATATGACCTGCCCGGCGTGCCGGTAGCAACCGAAGATGGTAATGTACTGCTGCAGCAGGAAGATGGGACCTATCTGTTTTTGCAGGCTAACAGTGAAGTCCCAAAGGTGTACACTATGCCGCTGAAGGGTGTGTACGCCGAGGGCAGCGCCTTCCGCTACATGGTGGCCGGCACCGATGGTCGGCTGTATTACCACAGCGATGCCGACACTGATCCGCGCAACCCCATTGATGAGGTAAACTGGGTGGTGGAGCTGCCGAATTAACAAAGCCGAATAAAGAGGAACCTCCCCCACCCTACTGCGGGCGGGGGAGCTTTTTAATAGCCTTTGGTTGTCTTCAAGCGGGTGAAGAGCTTATCCAGCGGAATGAACAGCACCGCCACCATAATGGCATTGCCGATCCCGTGCATGATATCATATGGGATGCCGGAAACGAACCACGAAAGTGCCATGTTCCAACCGCCAATGAAAAGATAAACCGGTGAACAAAGCAGGCCAAAGAGCATCCCGTACACCGTGGCAACGATAATCCACAAAAGGTAACTGCCCCACCGGGCCAGCAGGCGCACTACAGCGTAGAGAATGATCCAGATGTAAAGATACATATACACCCAAACATTGAAGCCATAAAGAAGCACCTGTACCGCCACAAACACATAGATGATGAGCGGCGTCATGCGGGGAAAGTGCAGTGTATACAGGATCAGCAATAAAGTGACCGGTTCAAAATTGGGGATAAAGGACATGGCCTGCTTGGCGGCGATGAGCAGGGCCGACAGCATTGCCGCCAGCACCAACTCCCGTGTTTTCAGCTTCATGCGGCCGGCTTAATAGGTGGTAAGTACGATCTGGAAGGCGTCGCCATCGGCAATGGGGGCAGAATCAACACCGACAGTAAGGTCATCGCCGTTGCCATCCTTAAAGCACCAGTACTGACGCTGGCTGTCATCGGCGGTAACGCCATCCACGGTGGTGACATAGAGGCCATACTGGGACTCAGTGCCCTCAACGAGTTTTTCCTGCTCCAGGGCGCCGCGCAGGAATTCGGCATCGGTGTGAATGGTGAAAACCTTATTCTCCACGCCCTCCTGCATCACGGTAACGGTGATGGTCTTGGCGCCTTCAATCGGGACGGGTTTTTTGGAGCCTTCGATGAAGAACAGCGCTGCTGCAATGAGTATCAGCACCACTGCTGCAATGATAAGAACTTTTTTGTTTTTCTGCATTTCTTTTTTTCCTCCTTAAAATAGACAGAGGCTGCCCCCTTCGTGCAAAATGGGACAGCCAAACTGACCCGTCGGAGATGCTCCCCTGCGGGTCTTTTGTGCGTTTGACCAATTCCTCGTGGTACTTTTTTGCACCGCGGACAGACCGGTCTTTCGGCTTCGGATCATCGCTTTGCTCCGTCTTCCCGGTTACCCAGTGACATAAATGGAGGTCGGCTCCCCGTTACGGCGACGAGATCGCTCAGGACTTACACCTGATTCCCTGCTCCCCTGAATGAGTGGAAGCGTCTGCCTGCATCTGATTCATTTGTCGTGTGTTAGAATACCATATTCATTCGATTTCGTCAAGTTATTCCAGAAACCGCAGCACCATGGGCGCGGCGGTGAGGAACCATGAGGCAAAGCGCTCCGGGGTGGTACGCAGTTCCTCCGTAAGCTGTGCGGGTGTGACCCAACGCAGTTCCTCGATCTCTTCCGGATCAGGAGTAAAGGGGCCGCAGTGCCGTCCAATGAGAACATGGTCATACTCGTATTCGTAGAGGGCATCATGGAACCGATGGAGATAGACAAAGCAGCCGATCTCCCGCAAGGGGCAGGTAACGCCCAGTTCTTCCGTCAGGCGGGCTTCGGCAGAGGGGATAGTTTCCTCCCCTATTCTCGGGTGAGAACAGCAGGCATTGGCCCACAGGCCGCCGGAATGGTACTTGCCCGAGGCACGCTTTTGCAGCAGCAGCTCCCCACGATCATTGATGAGGAACACTGAGAAGGCCCGGTGCAAAAGCGGGACGGTATGGGCTCGCCGTTTATCTGCCGTACCGATAGGATTATCGAACACATCGACCAAAATCAGATTATCCAGTCGCTCGGTCATATCGTTCCTCCGTGAACGGAAAAGAGCCGCGTGGGGCACGGCTCTTTGGAAGTTCTTTTACTGCTGCCCGGCAGCTTCCTTATCCTGCTGGATAAGCAGACGGACTGCCTCCACGGCGGCCTGACAGGCCAGGGCAGTATCGTGCTGCTCGGGATCGGGCAGGCCAAGCTTTTTGCGTTCCTGGTTCCAGCAGACATTCAGGATGCAGCCGGCACGGGCTTCCTCCAGTGTGGCACAGACAACATAAAGCGCTGCGGATTCCATCTCGCTGGAGAGGGTGCCGCCCTTCTTCCAGCACTCCCACTTATATTCCAACATGGGGCCGACCGGCAGGCGGTCCGGCTCATGCTGGCCGTAGAAGGCATCCTTGCACTGGACGGTGCCGACATGCCAGCGGGCGCCCAGGTTTTTGGCGGCCTGGATAAGAGCGCAGGTAACATCGTGATCGGCGACGGCCGGGAACTCAATGGGCATATACTCGCGGGTGGTGCCCTCCATACGAATGGCACTGTTGGCGATGACAAGATCGCCGCCCATGACCTTGAGATTGATGCCGCCGGTGGTGCCAATGCGGATGAAGGTGCGCACACCGGTCTTATAGCATTCCTCTACACCAATGGCAGTAGAAGGGCCACCCATGCCGGTAGACATGACCATGACCGTTTCGCCATCTACCTTGCCCAGCCAGGTGGTGTATTCGCGGTGCTGGCAGTAGAAGTGCGGCTCATCCAAAAACTGCGCGATCTTCTCCACACGGCCGGGATCGCCAGGCAGGATAACATACTTGGCGCCGTGGGTGTCATCGAAACCTACATGATACATTTTTTCCATGATACTATCTCCTCCCTATTGCGGGTAAAATTACTGCTGATTCATCTCTTCCATCAGGCGCTGCTTGGTCTCCCACAGTTTTTGAGAAAGATCGACATAATAGGTGTGGGGGTACTCAAAGCGCTTGATCTCATCCCACAGGGTATCCATCTGGGCGGCACTGTAGCTGCGGATCTCCTCCAGCGAAGGCGCCGTGTAGCACTGAACACCCTTCTTAAAGATCTGCACCTGGAGCTTTTCGGCACGGAAATTGGTGAGGGTCTTTTTCTTCCAAATGTCATTGGGATCGAAGATGGTAATGGGCTTGGTGTCATCCACTTCTTCGCCAGCCAACACGATGTAATCCGCCAGGGCCTTGCCATTATCCCGGCCATAGAAGCGATAGACCTCCTTGAAGCCAGGGGTGGTGATCTTTTGGGCAGTCTCGCTGAGCTTGATCTTGGGGATCAGCTCACCATTGTCATTTTCGATGGCAACAAGCTTATACACGCCGCCAAAAACAGGTTCATTTTTGCTGGTGATGAGATTTTCGCCCACGCCGAAGGAATCAAGCTTGGCATCCTGCAGCAGCAGGTCGCGGATGATGTATTCATCCAGCGAGTTGGATGCCATGATCTTGACATCCGGGAAACCGGCATCATCCAGCATCTTACGGGCCTTTTTGGAAAGGTAGGCCAAGTCGCCGCTATCCAAACGGATGCTCTTGGGACGGAAGCCCTTGGGCAGGACGACCTCATTGAATACCCGGATGGCATTGGGCACACCGGATTTGAGGACATTGTAGGTATCCACTAGCAGGCAGCAGTTATCGGGGTAGGTCTCGGCATAGGCCTTAAAGGCCTCGTACTCGTTCTCGAAGGCCTGAACCCAGCTGTGGGCCATGGTGCCGGAAGCCGGAACGCCCATCATGCGGTCGCTGATGGTACAGGCGGTACCGGCACAGCCCGCGATGTAGGCGGCACGGGCACCTAGCATAGCGCCATCGTACCCCTGGGCGCGGCGGGAGCCAAATTCCACAATAGCACGGCCCTGCGCTGCCCGGATAAGACGACTGGCCTTGGTGGCAATGAGAGTCTCAAAATTAAAGGTGACGAGCAACATGGTCTCTACCATCTGTACCTGCTCCAGCGGGCCACGGACGGTAATAATCGGCTCATTGGGGAAGATGGGGGTGCCTTCCTTAATGCTCCAAACATCGCAACGGAACTTGAAATTCCGCAGAAAATTGAAGAATTTCTCCGAGAAGCAGCCCTTTTTACGGAAGTACTCGATGTCCTCCTCAGTAAAAGAAAGGCCATTAATAAGTTCGATGATCTGCTGCAGGCCGGCATAGATGGCAAAGCCACCGTTTTCCGGCACACGGCGGAAAAAGACATCGAACACGGCGATCTTCTCCTGGATACCTGCATGGAAGTACCCATTCACCATGGTATACTCATAGTAGTCGGTAAGCAGGGTCAGGTTGCGTTCACGGGTGATATAATCGCTCATAAGTAATCCTCCTTTTGGAATAGATTTTTGTTCCCGATGCATCTCTTTGTAGGGCTTCATTTCCCTTTATTCAAGCGGTTTTCTTCGCTTTTAGGCGAGCTTATTTCAGCTTGATTTGCCTAAATTCTATTGAGAGATAGCATCCATTTTTTGCAATATTTTTTTCATCAATTTTTCACAGGTCTATATAGCTTTATGTCTTTATCGCGCAAAAAGTTGTCAAAAAAGTTGTCAAAATTTCGCCCAATCTATATCGTTAAAAGCCCTTTTTCAACACACTAACGGTGTTCCTTCGCGCAGTCTTTCTACAGCCTCGAGCATCTGTTTTTCTGCTTTTTCGTAGACCGTATGTGAGTAGACATTAAGGGTAATGCTCGCATCGGAATGACCCATCAAATATTGAAGTTCCTTTATCTCTACGCCAGCATGTAGCATATTTGTGCAGAATGTATGACGGAAGATGTGTGGTGTAACTTCAAACAGTGGTTCATCAGGATGGGCTCTTCGATAGGCCAGCAAGGCTCTCCTTATGAGCTTGTTGAAGTCGTCTCCTCCTCGTACAAGTCCTTCCCTCGTCCTGACGATAAAACCAGTATAACCGTCGATATATTGTTCGAATCCCATCTTACGCGCTTTTTCCACCAGCTGCTTCATGCTTTTTTCAACCTCAGTCGTCATGGGTATAAATCTTTTTCCTGAAGATGTCTTTGGTGGCCCAATACAGAACTCTGAATGAGTATTGCCTCTTAACAACTGGTGATCCACCTTGATTCTCCTATTTTCGAAATCCAAATCACCATATGTCAATCCACAAAACTCAGAAATACGCATCCCCGTATTCAAAAGCACAAGACATTCATCATAATATCTTGAATAATAAACGCTGTTTTTTATAAACTCCATCCATGATTTCTGCTGTTGTTTTGTCAATGCTTTTCTGTCGTGCTCTGGCCTTGCTACAATATCCGTACAGCTAAATGTCACTGGGTTTTTACGCACAACATCGTCATTTACGAGCATCTCGTATCCGCCTTTTAGAACTCTCCACACTTCTCTGAGCATCGCATAGGTTGCTCCATTGTTTCGAGCCGAAACAAACCATTCGAGTAAAGTGGATGGCTTGACAAATGCCGCTCTCATCGCGCCAAGTGATTCTCTTGATAGGCGATTTCTCGCTGTCCTATAACAGCATATGGTACTTCTTTTGCATGCGCCTCGCTTTATCTCGAGCCATTTATCAATCATTTCAAGGATTGTGATGTCTCTTGCGTCATAGTCAATCCCGTCTCGAATGTCTTGTTCAATCTGCGCCTCTTTTTCTCGAAGCTCCTGCAAGGTTTCGGCATAAACATAGCCTCTTTTCCCTTTGTATGTGTAGGCATTTTTTCTTTCTTAATCGCCGTAGTCAACGGAATTAGCACAACATTAGGGCTGTATTTATTGCCAATGTCATTTTGCATTACTACATAGGGGCGAAATCCTCCTTGCACCGAACCGTTACATTCTACTTTCGCATAGTAAACATCACCAATCGCAATTTCTTTTCTGTTCATTGTTTTACCTCACAAATCTGTCTTTGTGAGACAATAATACCACATGCATAATTAAATGCAATAGTTTAAAAGGAAACAGAGTATGCTCAGGCATACTCTGCTCTTAAACGCACAAAACTGTTATTCTGTCCGTACAATATCTTATAGTCTCCATTTTTAAATCTGAGATCCGTAACATTATATAGGACAAAATTTGTTTCGTTGTTTTTCCCATAAAAACAAATGTTATCTTTGTTACTTCCAATCAGTCTAAATCCATATGCCTCAAATTTTAAGGCATAACCAGACAAACAATCATCTATAGTAATCGTCGTCTTCTTCCCTTTTGGTATGTATTCTTCTATCTCTTTCTCTCTAATCAATACCATTCCCTCCCAAATGGCGATTTTAAACTATTCTCTGCGGCCAATAGAGCAGATTGCTTATCGGGAAGTCTCTCCAGGTATATGGAACCTCAAACTCATTGGTTCCATCAAAATAAAACCGTTTGCACTCCCCCGTCTCCGTTGGCACAAACATTGCCCACTCATATGGCGGAATAACCTCCGTTTTGCACATCGTCGGTTTCCACCCTTCTCTTCGCGCGATGTACCTAATAGCCATGGCACAACACTGATCCTTGCAACGGTGTACAAAGGGAACATAATAAAAAACTTAATAATGGACTGCCAATCTTACACAAAGTACCGCCCAAACGAGACTACGGGCGGTATTTTTGTATCATGGCGGAGAAAGGAGGAACTTCCCACGGGGGCTTGACTGAAAAGTTGAGCCCCTTTTTTCATGCCAAAAAACAGGAGGTAAATGCTTATGGCAGATGATAAAACCACAAAAACGCCGGAACAGCCGGTAACGGATAGCGGGCCGGGCAAGGAAACGCCTCCCGCTCCCCCAAAAGAGCCGGAGAAGGTTTCCGTTTCCCCGGAGCCGGAAAAAAAGACGGAACCGGAGGTAAAGAACCCGCAGGTTTCCGTCTATAACTTCGCTGAAATTATGAAGGAAAAGAAGGTCGAGGAACGGGCGGCAGCTCCCGGCGGGGAAAAGCCTGACCCGGCAAAAGCGGAGAAACCGGAAAAGCAGTCGGAGGCTCCGAAGAAAGCGGAGGAAAAACCCAAAGAGCCGGAACAGCCGAAGCGCCGGGGCCGTCCCCCGAAAGCAGATAAGGACAAGGCCGCAGCCCCGAAGCCCAAAGCTCCTGCACAGAAACCGGAAAAGGCGGTCAAAAAGGAACCGGAGAAAAAAACGGCTCCAACGGTACAAGCCGCTCCCGCTCCGAAGGAATCCGAAAAGCCGCAGGATGCACCACGCCGGGGCAAGGAGCAGATCGTCTATATCAAGCTGAATGAACTCCACGCCTTCAAGAACCATCCCTTTGAGGTTCGGGACGATGAAGAAATGCGGGCTATGGTGTCCAGCGTCAAGGACAAGGGCGTGACCCAGCCCGCTATTGTCCGTCCCCGTGAGGATGGCGGCTATGAGATCGTGTCCGGCCACCGCCGCCAGAAAGCCAGTGAGCTTGCCGGATATGCGGATATGCCCTGTATCGTCCGAAACCTGACAGACGATGAAGCCATCACCCAGATGGTCGAGGACAATCTCAACCAGCGTGAAGAAATCCTACCCAGTGAGCGTGCCAAAGCCTTAAAAATGCAGCTTGAGGCTATCAAGCACCAGGGCTCCCGCACTTCGGGCCAAATTGACCCGAAGGACGCTGGCAAACGCTCCAACGAGATCGTGGCCGAGCGCAATAAGATGGCCGTCAAACAGGTGCAGCGGTATATCCGGCTGAATGAGCTGGTTCCTGACCTGATGAAGCTGATGGATGAAAAAAAGCTGGGTTTTACTACGGCGGTGGAGCTTTCCTATATCGGCAAGAAGAACCAGAACTATATCGCCGTCGCCATTGACAGCCAGCAGTCCTCGCCTTCACAGGCGCAGGCAAAGCGTATGCGTGAGTTGGACGAAAAGAAGCTACTCAACGGGGATGTGATCGACGGCATTATGATGGAGGACAAAAAGGAGGTAGACAAAGTGATTTTGACAGGTGCGGAACTGAGCAAGTATTTCGGCAAGGAAACTACGCCGAGGGAAATGAAGGACCAGATTATCAAGCTGCTGGACGACTGGAAGGGCCAGCAGAAGGAACACGAAAAGCCGGAGAAGAAAAACGAACAGGAAAAGTAAGCCGAAACTTCGGGTCAACGTGGCCCGAGGATTGCGGGGCTCTGCCCCGCGCCCCGAAGCTCTGGAGATATAAATTATTCCCCGTCGCCAGTTATTCCGTAGCATAGCCGGGAAAATCAGTCAAGGGCAGCGCCGCCGCAGGCGGTGCCAGAGGCACCCTTGACGGATTTCTCCCGGTTATGCTTTTTCCCGATCAAGCGACGGGGATATAAATTCTCCAGAGCCGTTCCCCTTCCCGGGGGAAGGGGCGGAGGGGTTAGGCGATACCTTGCTTTTCCCTAAAACAAAACAGAAATGGAGGTTCAACCAATGAAACGACCTTTAGCATACCTGACCGCCGCATGGAGCGGCGAGCCGGATGTTGATATGGAGCTGGCGGCCCACTACTGCCGCCTTGCTTATGAGGCGGGCTTTTCCCCGATCTGCCCGCTCTTGTATCTGCCGCTGTTTTTGAATGACAGCGTTCCCGAGGAACACAAGGCCGGGATTGATATGCGCCGGGATATGCTGCGGCGCTCCCACACCTTGATCGTCTGCGGCAGCGCAGTGGACGAGGATGTAAAAAATGATATTGCGGTTGCCGGGCGGCTGGGCATTGCGGCGACCACACTGGAAGGGGTGCTTGCCGTGAAGGGACACGGCACCCCGGGCCATGCCGGACATTAAGCTGGGAAGCCTTTTCGACGGGATTGGCGTGTTCCCTCTGGCTGCTTCCCGGTGCGGTATCCGTCCGGTATGGGCCAGTGAGATTGAAAAAGCGCCCATCTCCATAACCAAAAGGCACTTTCCCGACATGGTGCATTTGGGGGATATTACGAAGGTGGACGGCGGGAAAATCCCACCTGTCCATATAATTACCTTCGGTTCCCCCTGTCAGAACCTTTCTCTGATCGGCAACCGCTCCGGCCTTGCCGGGGCAAAATCAAGCCTGTTCTATCAGGCGTTTCGTATCATACAGGAAATGAGGGATGCTACTGATAACCTATATCCAGCTATCGCTGTTTGGGAAAACGTCATGGGAGCGTTTTCTACAAATGACCGGATGGACTTTAGAGCCGTCCTATCCGCCTTCTCGGACACCGAAGTTCCAATGCCTCCTTCGGGAAGATGGGGAAACGCCGGAATGGTGCGAGGGGGAACGCCTGATGTGTGCTGGCGGCTCATGGACGCCCAGTATTGGGCAGGCTCCCGAAGGCTGGCACGAAGGCAGCGGATTTTCGTCGTGGCGGATTTTGGAGGCAGACGTGCCGCAGACATACTATTTAAGCCCCGTCCAATGCTCCCACTTCCTCCGCCTTGCGGAGAGGGCGGGCGGGCCGCCGCCGAAGGAGATCGAACAGCTTCTTTTGAAACAGGGCGGCAGATACCAGTCATCCACCCCTTTCAGTGCTTCCGTATGCGGGGAGCGGCAAAAAGGCAGGAAGAAACGGCCTTCCGAAACAGCTTCGGATTACCAACTGACCCTTTTCCCACTCTTTTAGCCAGTGATGTAACGCCCTTTGCCTTCTGGTATGAGGGCGACCCGGAGGGCGGCTGTATCCGTTTTCTGACGGAAACGGAAAGCGAACGGCTGATGGGGCTGCCGGAGGGCTGGACAAAGTACGGGGCGGACGGCGTGGAGATCCGGCCTCTGCAACGCTACAAGGCGCTGGGAAACGCGATTGCCCTCCCTTGCGCCGATTACATTATGGCCGGGATTTATGAGGTGCTGGCTGACCGGGCCGAAAAGGAGGAATGAGCCCATGTTTGAAGCCTATATAACCAATACAGCCCTGTACCCCTTGATGGGGATCGAGGTAGGGACAACGGTACATTTCCCCATGACGACACAGGAGTTGCAGGCCGCCCTTGCCAAAATCGGGATAGACGGGAAACGGTACAGCGAAGTGTTCTTTACCAGCTTTGACAGCGATGTGCTGGGGCTCTACGATCATCTCTACGAATGTGAGAACATCGACGAGCTGAACGAGCTGGGCCACGCCCTGCTGGAAGTACGGGATAAGGGCGGACTGGAAACCTTTGAAGCCGCTCTTGTCTTGGGAAACCACACACGGAGCGTGAAGGATTTGATAAACCTGACGCAGAACCTTGACCTTTACCGCTTTTACCCGGATATTTCTGATGATGAAGGGCTGGGCCGTCTTTACGCCGACGAGCTTGGGACCATCGACATACCGGAGCACATTCAGAACTACTTCGATTATGAGGCATACGGGCGGGATGTGCGTATCAACGAGGGCGGCGTATTCGCTCCCGGTGGGTACGTGTCGGCAGTCCCGGAGGGCTTCAAGGAGTATTACCACGGGCCGCAGGACATTCCGCCGGAACACCGGATATTTGCCTATCCTGAAAAGGCCGAGCCTGTCCACTCCATTCTCGCTGCACTCAAACGGTTTCAAGAAGCCCCGCCCGCTCCGAAAAAGGACAAGGCGGGGCCTTCCCATGAAGAACGGTAAGACTTCGGGCCAGCATGGCCCGAAGCATGAAGGAGGTGCATACCATCAACTATTACCCTATCAATGAAGGAGCCGCCCGCCGGGCAAAGGAAATGAACAGCTTTTCCGACTACAAGGAAGGGAGCGCAACGGCGGAATACCGGGCAATGGTGGACAAGGCCGCCGCCATAGCGGAACAGCAGAAATCCCGGGTGGACCCCATGTACCATGAGAAGATCGACCATCTGTTAGACACCTACGCCCGCAAGCTGGCCGAAAACATGAACCAGGGCTTTGCCATTGACGCAAGGGTTCCCTCTGTGATGATCGCCGGACCTGCCAATTTCCCGGTGGGAAAGAAGGAAAAACAGAACCGGGCCCGGGACAGCAACATGGAGGAATGGCGGTATATTCAAGGGCTGCTGGATAAGATACGCAGTACCGGCATGGGCGGGATCAGCGCCGATGACCCGGCAGCGATTGAAAAGCTCCAGAAGAAGCTGGACGGGCTGGAACGCTCCCAGCTCATTATGAAGGAGGTCAACGCCTATTACCGCAAGCATGGCAAGCTGGACGGCTGTGCGCTGCTGTCGCCGGATCAGATCGAAAAGCTGAAAGCAAGCATGGCGTCAAGCTGGCGGAGCGATCCGAGGCCCTTTGAAAGCTACCAGCTTACCAACAACAATGCGGAAATCCGCCGGGTAAAGGCCCGTATCGAACAGCTTTCCAAACAGGCACAGCAGGAATTTTCCGGCTGGGAGTTCGATGGGGGCCGTGTGGAAATGAACCGGGAGGACAACCGCTTGCAGGTGTTCTTTGACGGAAAGCCTGACGCGGACACCCGGGCCGAGTTGAAAAGCAGCGGTTTCCGCTGGGCTCCCAGTGTAGGCGCATGGCAGAGGCAGCTCACGGACAACGCCATCCGGGCGGCTGACCGTTTGGAATGTATCAAGCCGCTGTCCGGCGAAAAGCCCTCCCAGCTTCAAAAGAAGCCCTCTATCTTGCAGACCATGCGGGAACAGGGCGAAAAAGTCCAGACGGAGCCGGAAAAGAAAGCTCCGTCCGGCAGGGATGCCGAGCGGTAAGCCTCGGGCCACATTGGCCCGAGGTTTTCTGTTCCCCGATATTGTACGGGGGCCTCCCGGATAGCGGGGACCCCGACGGAAAGGAGGTTTTATGCAGGAAGAAGTAAACCAAAAAACGGTTGCCCTTTCGATCAGGACAACGAAGCTCACAGGAAAAGTGCTGGCTGCCGCTCTTGGCAAGGTGGTTCGGGCGCTGCAAAAGCACCACCGGAAGGCGCTGACCCCGCAGGGACGCCAGAGCGTGAAAAAGCTGATGAACCACTATGGCGGCAAAAGTGCCATGCCCTATGTGGGAGCTCCAAAGGATTTTGACCGGATCGCGAAGGAGTTCCATGTGGACTACGCTTTCCATAAAGTGAGCCCCGGTCATTACCTGCTGTTTTTCAAAGCCAATCAGGCGGACGCTATCACGGCGGCCTTCCAGAAGTACAGCGCAAAGGTGCTGAATAAAGAGCAGGACAAGGCTTCCATCCTCGGCCAGCTTCGGAAATTCACGGAGCAGATCAGGACACAGGCAAAGGAAAAGCAGCGAACCAGAGAGGCGGTGAAGGACGGACGTTGAGTGACAAAATCAGAAAATATGTACTCCCAAACCTGCCGTACCTCTTTGTGTTCTGGTTCTTCTCCAAAATCGGGACGGCCTACCGGATCGCCCCCGGCACAGACTTCGGGACAAAGCTCATGGGGATGCTCGATACCTTCCCCAAAGCCTTTGAAACCTACTGGCCGGGGCTGGGAGGTATTGACCTGCTGGTGGGCCTTGCCGGTGCGGCTGGGGTGTATCTGCTGATACAGTCAAAGATCAGGCAGGCGAAAAAATTCCGGCGGGATGCGGAGTACGGCACCGCCCGCTTTGGAACAAAGGAGGATATAAAGCCGTTTGTTGACCCTAAATTTCAGAACAATGTCATTCTGACCGGGACGGAGTTCCTTACCATGAACACCCGTCCGAAGATACCCGCCAATGCCCGGAACCTAAACGCCTGTGTCATCGGCTCGTCCGGTTCGGGCAAGACAAGGTTCTGGCTGACCCCGCAGCTCCTTCAAGCCCATTCCTCGTATGTGGTGGTAGACCCGAAGGGCGGCACCCTCGACCAGTGCGGGCGGTTTCTGCAACGGGAGAAATACAGGGTGCGGGTGTTCAACAGTATCGACTTTTCAAAATCCATGCACTACAATCCGCTGGCCTATATCAAGACAGAAAGCGATGTTTTGAAATTTGTTACCGCCCTGATCGCCAACACCAAAGGCGACGGCAAGGAGGGCGACGAGTTCTGGACCAAAGCCGAAACCCTCTTGTACTGCGCCCTTGTGGCCTACATCGTCTTTGAGGGGCCGGAGGAAGAACGCAACATGAATACGCTGGTGGAAATGATAAACAGCATGGAAGTCCGGGAGGATGACGAAACCTTCAAAAATGCGGTGGACTATATGTTTGACGGGCTGGAACGCCGCAGCCCCCAGCACTTCGCCGTGAGGCAGTATAAGAAATACAAGCTCGCCAGCGGCAAGACGGCAAAAAGCATTTTGATTTCCTGCGGTGCGCGACTGGCTCCCTTTGACATCCCGCAGCTTCGTGAAGTCATGGCCTATGACGAATTGGAGCTTGACCGCATCGGAGATCGGAAAACGGCGGTATTCTTCATCATTTCCGATACCACGCAGACCTACAACTTTTTAGTGGCACTTGCATTTTCGCAGATGTTCAACCTCCTGTGTGAACGGGCGGACAATGTTCACGGTGGCCGCCTGCCGCACCATGTACGGGTGCTGTGGGACGAGGCAGCCAACACGGGACAGGTGCCCCAGCTCGAAAAGCTGGTCGCGGTCATCCGCTCCCGTGAGGTGAGTCTGTGCCTGTTGTATCAGCAGTTGGCACAGTGCAAGGCCATTTACGATAAACACGCCGAGACAATCCTCGGCAACATGGACAGCGTGGTGTTCCTTGGTGGCCGCGAAGCCAGCACCATCAAGGAAATATCCGAGAACTGGCTGGGAAAAGCCACAATCAGTATGCAGACCGACAGCCGCTCCCGTGGCCAGTCGGAAAGCTACAGTCAAAATACCCAGCGGCTGGGCCGGGAACTAATGACCCCAGCCGAACTTGCAACCATGCCGGGAGACAAATGTATTTTGCAGCTTCGGGGCCTGCCCCCGTTCTTCTCTCCCAAGTATGATCTGAAACGGCATCCGAACTACCGTTATACGGCGGAGGCCGATAAACAGAAAAACGCTTTTGACCTCGACAGGCTCATTAACCGCCGCAGGCGGCCCGGGCTGAACGAGGCGTGTACGATGTATGAGGTGGCTGTGCCGGACGATGCACTCACGGAAGAGGACGAGGACATCCTCAACTATGATGACATCGACGATCCAGACGCCTTTGCATAAACGCTTCGAGACAAAGTGTCCCGAAGTTTGTAACCTGCCGCCTGTATGGGCGGCTTTTTTGTTACCGGGAAAATTCCGGAGAAATGGAGGCTTATATGGCATTTTTCTCATCTGCAATCGACACTTTACAGACCCTCGTTATTGCTCTCGGTGCTGGCCTTGGCGTGTGGGGCGTGGTTAATCTGCTGGAGGGCTACGGCTCGGATAACCCGGGCTCCAAGTCCCAGGGCATGAAGCAGCTCATGGCGGGCGGCGGCATCATCGTCATTGGCACCACACTGATCCCTCTGTTGTCTGGCCTGTTTTAAGGTAGGCGCTTATGGATTTTCTCACCGACTGGCTCACAAACTGGCTCAAAGAGCTTCTGATTGGCGGGATTATGGGAAACCTCGAAGGGCTTTTTGATACCGTCAATGCCCAAGTCGGAGAGATTGCGGCACAGGTAGGGACTACCCCGGCGGCGTGGCACGCCGGGGTTTTCTCCCTGATCCGACAGCTTTCCGAAACGGTGATCCTGCCGATTGCCGGAATGGTGCTGACCTTTGTTGCCACTTATGAGCTCATACAGATGCTTTTGGAAAAGAACAATATGCACGAGGTTGACGTTGCGAACCTCTATAAATGGATGTTCAAAACAGCCTGTGCAATCCTGATCCTGTCAAACACATTCAATATCGTCATGGCCGTGTTCGATGTCTCGCAGAGCGTCATCGCGCAGGCAGGCGGGCTCATTCAAGGCTCTACCGATGTTTCGGCGGATATGCTTGCCGAACTGGAAACCTCGCTGGAGGCGATGGACTTGGGGCCGCTTTTGGGGCTGTGGCTGCAGTCTGCGCTCATTGGCTTCACGATGAAGGCGATGGGAATTATCATTTTCGTTTTGGTGTATGGCAGGATGCTGGAAATCTATCTGCTGACCAGTCTGGCCCCCATCCCCGTTGCTACGCTTTCCAACCGGGAGCTTGGCAGCACCGGGCAGAACTACATCAAGTCCCTGTTTGCCGTAGGCTTTCAAGGGCTGCTGATCCTCGTATGTGTTGCAATTTACGCGGTGCTCATTCAAGGCATCGCAACAAGCGGCGATCCCATCGGGGCAATTTGGGGAACTGTGGGCTACACGGTTTTGCTTTGCTTCATGCTCTTTAAGACCGGGAGCATTGCCCAGCGTATCTTTGGCGCTCATTAACAGGAGGAGGTGCTTATGCCGAGAAGATACGGGGCGGATGGAACGCGCTTATGGAATGGAAAAACGCCGGAGGAGTTTACTGAGGCGGATGCTTACCGCTTTATGGCGGAAACAGAGGCCGTCCTGCAAAGAAAAGAATTGATGGACGACCCCGCCCAGCCTGCTCCGGCAAGCGGAAAGGAGGAATTTTATCTGAGTAAGAAAGACGATGTATTGCTGACCCCGGAGCAGATTGCTGCGGAGGAACGGCGCTGGCTGTTTGATGCTCCCATCGCGGAGCTTGCAGAAGTCAAGGGCGTTAGCATTGATGAGGCAGTAAAAATGCGGACAGATGCTGTCTTGCAGGAGGCGGTTGTTCCGATCACGGTATCTGTCCGCCCGATTGAGCCGCAGGGAAAACTGATCGGCTTCGCCAGCGTCAATTTTGGCGGTGTGGTCATCGACGATTTTAAGGTTGTGGACGGGAAAAACGGAATTTTTCTCGGTGCTCCCTCTAAACCCGATCCTGCCAGCCGGACGGGATACCGGGCTACGGTTCGGATTCCTGACCGCGCCACACAGGAACGGATCAATGCGGCTGGTGTGGAGGCGTATCATGCGGCGGTGGAACAGCTTGTTGCACGGGCCCAGGCGGTACGGCCTGCCCCGATCAAGGAGCAGATGGCCGAGGCCGCGAAACAAGCTGGAAAAGAAAATGCCGCCCGGCCTGCGCCTGCCAAGGCAAAGGAGGCCCGTAATGACCGATAGCCGCACTTTGGGACAAAGTGTCCCGAAGGAGGGTTTATTTCTCATGGACGGCATCGAGGGCCTGCGCTCCCTGCCGAAGCATAGCGTGGATATGCTGCTGACCGATCCGCCCTACGGCACAACCCGGAATTATTGGGATGTGCCCCTGCCGCTCCCGGAACTGTGGGAGGCGGTGAAATGGGCGGTCAAGCCGAATGGTGCGGTGCTGTTCTTCGCACAGTGCCCCTTTGACAAGGTGCTGGGCGCATCCAACCTCGCCATGCTCCGCTATGAGTGGATTTGGTACAAGGAGCGCGGAACAGGTTTTCTCAATGCAAACCGGGCTCCACTGAAAAAGTCCGAGAATATCTTGGTGTTTTACCAGAAGTCCCCGGTCTACAATCCGCAGTTTACTTATGGCAAGCCTTATACCCGCGTACATTCCCGAAGCGGTACAAGCTCCAACTATGGAAAATTTGAACGGCAGGGCTCGGAGTCCAACGATGGCCGCCGCTATCCCGGAAATGTGCTTTTTGTGCCTACGGTGTCCGGCGGCATCCACCCCACGCAGAAGCCCGTGGAGCTCTGCGAGTATTTGATCCGCACCTATACCCGCCCCGGCGAACTGGTCGCGGACATTTGCGCGGGCTCCGGCACAACCGCGATTGCAACTATCAACACAGAACGCCGCTTTGTATGCTTTGAAACGGCCCCGGCCTTTTATGCCGCTGCCAGTGAGCGCATCCGTGCGGCGCAGGCAGTAAAAAGCTCTGGCGAGAAAGGAGTGTAATTATCCAGCAGTATTCTATCATTTACGCCGATCCCCCTTGGCGCTACTCGGCTAAGAAAGTACAGGGCGCGGCGGAAAATCATTATCCCACTATGAGCATTGAGGAGTTATGTGCGTTGCCTGTGGCTGATCTTGCAGCCCCGGACAGCGCACTCTTTTTATGGGCCACTTTCCCGCAGCTCCCGGAGGCGCTCCGGCTGATCGAGGCTTGGGGCTTCACCTACAAAAGCGTTGCTTTCGTCTGGCTGAAAAAGAACAAGAAGGCGGATAGCTGGTTTTACGGCCTTGGCTTCTGGACAAGGGGCAATGCAGAAATCTGCCTGCTGGCAACCAAGGGACATCCAAAGCGGCAGGCTGCCAACATTCATCAATTCATCATTTCCCCGATTGAAGCCCATAGCAAAAAGCCGGACGAGGCCCGCGCCAAAATCATTTCCCTGATGGGCGATCTGCCCCGCGTGGAGCTCTTTGCCAGGCAGACCCCGCCCGGCTGGGCTGTATGGGGAAATGAAGTAACACCAACCATCCCGGACTTTGGGACACATTGTCCCGAAGTACAGAAAGGAGTGTGATCTATGCCCTATGTAAACGTACCAAACGATTTATCCAAAATCAAAACAAAGATGGCTTTCAACCTCACCAAACGCCAGCTTGTCTGCTTCGGCAGCGCGGGCGCAGTGGGGATTCCGGCCTATCTGCTGACCCGTGGCACCCTCGGCAATACCGGGGCGATGTTTCTCATGCTGGGAATTATGCTCCCGGCGTTCCTGCTGGCCATGTATGAAAAGGACGGCTTGCCCTTTGAAAAGGTTGTGCGAAACATCATCCGGGCCAAGTTTCTAAGGCCGGGGATCAGGGCCTACCGAACCGAAAACATTTATGCGCCCTTTGCCGGGCCGGGCGCTGGAAAGGAGGATGTGATTGAAAAACACAAAGAAGAAAAACGGAGCCGCCGCCAAGGGTAAAGGCCGGGCGGCCCTGTCTGCCCAGCAGACAATCCCGTATCTGTCCATGCACCCGGACGGTGTGTGCAAGCTCCCGGGTGGGCTCTATACAAAAACCGTGGAATATGAGGACATCAATTACTCCGTGGCATCCACCGAGGATCAGACTGCCATATTCAGCGGATGGAGTTCATTTCTCAACTACTTTGACAGTTCGCTGCCGTTCCAGCTTTCCTTTATCAACCGTCGTTCCCATTCCCGCAGCCGCTATCAAGTCAATATCCCGAAAGCGGATGACAACTATAACAGCGTCCGGGATGAGTTTACCGGGATGCTGAAAAATCAGATTGCCAAAAGCAATAACGGCATTGAACGCTCAAAATACATCACCTTTGGCATACCCGCCGAGGGGATTGCGGAGGCACGGCCCCGTCTGGAGCGTGTGGAGGCCGATGTCATGGGAAACTTTAAGCGGCTGGGCGTTCCCTCGGAGCCGATGGACGGGCGGGCCCGCCTTGCGCTGCTTCATAGCCAGATGCATCCGGGGAGCCGCGAGGCGTTCCGCTTTTCGTGGAAAGACATCCCGCAGACCGGGCTCGGCACAAAAGACTTTATTGCCCCGGACAGTCTCGACTTCCGCCAGTCCCGCACATTCCGCATCGGCCAGTATTGGGGCGCGGTGTCCTACTTACAGATTATGGCATCGGAGCTTTCGGATAAGTTGTTGGCGGAAATCTTGGAGCTGGATGCGGAAATGACCGTGACCATGCACATTCAGACCGTGGATCAGCTCAAGGCAATCAAGACCATCAAGGGGAAAATCTCGGACATTGGAAAAATGAAAGTGGAGGAACAGAGAAAGGCTGTGCGCTCCGGCTATGACCCGGATATTCTTCCCCCTGACCTGATTACATTCAGCAAGGACGCGGCGGAGCTTCTGGCTGATTTGCAATCCCGCAATGAGCGAATGTTTCTGCTGACCTTTACGGTGGTAAACCTTGCTCCTACCCGCCAGCGGCTGGAAAACGATGTGTTTACCGTGGGCGGTATCGCGCAGAAATACAACTGCGCTCTGCGCCGTCTGGACTGGCAACAGGAACAGGGCTTTGTTTCCTCGTTGGCCCTTGGTTACAACGAGGTAGAAATCCAGCGCGGTATGACCACCAGCTCCACAGCCATCTTTATTCCTTTTATGACAAGGGAGCTCCGCATGGCTGGGCAGGCCCTCTACTATGGCATGAACGCACTTTCTCACAATGTCATCATGGCTGACCGCAAAAAGCTGAAATCGGCAAACGGGATGTACTTGGGCTCTACGGGCTCCGGAAAGAGCTTTGCCGCAAAGCGCGAGCTCTTGAATGTGTTTCTCACCATCCCGCAGGATCGGATCATCGTGGTTGACCCGATGGGCGAATACGCGCCGCTGGTGCGAAGGCTGGGCGGTCAGGTGATCGAGATTGCCCCGGACAGCCCGCACCATCTCAATCCGATGGATGTGGAGCTCAATATGGCTGCCGGAGAAAGCCCGCTTTCCATGAAGGCGGATTTTCTTTTGTCCCTGTGCGAGCTGGTGGTCGGCGGCAAGGAAGGCTTGCAGCCCATTGAAAAGACGGTCATTGACCGCTGTGTGCGTTTGGTGTACCGGGAACAGGCGCTCGGACTGGAAACTGCAAAAACACCGCTGTTGCAGGATTTGTACGAAGAGCTCTTACGCCAGCCGGAGCCCGAAGCCCGGCGCGTGGCAACTGCCTTAGAGCTTTATTGCACAGGCTCCCTCAATCTCTTTAACCATCCTACCAACGTCAAGACGGACAGCCGTGTGGTGTGCATCGTTCTGAAAAACATGGGCGAAAACCTTAGAAAGATTGCAATGCACATCACAAATGAGTTTGTTTCGCAGGCGGTGGATCAGAACTTCCACGAGGGTGCGGCGACTTGGTGCTACTTTGACGAGTTTCATATCCTGCTCCGCGATCCGCTGACAGCCAGCTACTTTGTGGCAGTCTGGAAAATGCTGCGTAAAAAAGGATGTGTGCCGTCTGCTTTGACGCAGAACGTCAAAGACCTTTTGGCCAGCCGGGAAATCGAGAACATTCTGGACAACACGGATTTTATGATTCTGCTTTCGCAGGCGCAGAGTGACCGTACCATTCTGGCAAAACAGCTCGGTATTTCCGAGCATCAGCTTTCCTATATCACACACAGCAATTCCGGCGAGGGGCTGTTGTTCTATGGAAATGTAACCATTCCGTTTGTGGATCGGTTCCCTCGCGGAGAAATCTATGACCTGCTGACTACCCGCCCGGAGGATATGAAGAATGAAACGAAAAACGAATAAGACCAAGGAGGAGGCTTGGTCGCAGACCGCCCACGCCCCTGACGGGGAACAGCCCGGGCCGGAGGCTTCCGACACTTCGGGACAAAGTGTCCCGAAGTCCAAGTTCCGCAAAAAGAGCCAGCAGGAACAGGCTGCGGCGGCAAAGCTCCACATGGAGTCCCAAGGCGAAAAACTGGAACAGGCCCGGGAGAAGCTGGCAAAGCAAAAGCCGCCGAAAAAGCCCGGCCCGGTAAAACGCATAGGCCGTGTTGCCAGCGGTTCCGTTCACAGCTTCGTGCATGGCAAGATTTTTGAAGTGGAACAGGAAAATGTCGGCACGGAAGGCGCACACCGTTCTGAGCTTGTGGGAGAAACCGCGCTACGGCATGGCTCTCGCTTTGTGCGCCGTAAAGTCCGGGAACATCCGGCAAAAGTGGTACGCAAGGCCGAGGCCCGCTATACCAAGTACACGGCGGACTACCATTTTCACACCGCCGCACAGGAGCACCCGGAGCTGACGAAAAATGCCCTTACCCGCTACTGGCAGAAGCAACGGCTCCGCAGGCAATACCGCAAGCAGGCAAAGGAGGCTGCAAAGCAGGGCGCGGCTGCGGCTGGGAAAACTGCCACAGCCACAGAACGCCTGACCGCCCGGGCAGTGGAATTTGTCAAAAGTCATCCCGCAGGTGCCGTGATTGCGGTGCTCTGTGTGTTACTCCTGTTTGCTATGCAGTCCTGTTCCTCTACCATGCTTATGCTGGGGAACGCCGGGGCCGGTGCATTAGGAGCCAGCACCTATCCTTGCGAGGATCGTGATATGCTGGCCGCCGAAGCCGCCTATTGTGCGCTGGAAGATGATTTACAGCATTATCTGGACACCTATGAAAGCACCCATGACTATGACGAATACCACTTCGATCTGGACGAAATCGAACATGATCCCTATGTGCTGCTTTCTCTTTTGTGTGCGCTCCATGAGGGACAATGGACAATAGGCGAGGTACAGGGAACGCTGCAAATGCTCTTTGACCGCCAGTACATTCTCACGGAGGATGTGGTGGTGGAAACCCGGTATCGCACAGAAACCGACACATGGACGGACGAGGACGGCAACTCCCATACGGACACCTATCAGGTGCCTTACGACTATTACATCTGTACGGTCACGCTGGAGAACTTTGATTTATCCCATGTGCCCGTATATGTCATGAGCGAGGAGCAGCTTTCACGGTATGCCATCTATATGGCAACGCTGGGAAACCGCCCCGATCTGTTCCCGGATTCTCCCTATGTGAACAAGTACATTACCGGGAAACCCGGTGATTACGAAGTGCCCGGAGAATATCTGGACGATGAAACCTTTGCCGCGATGCTTGCCGAAGCGCAGAAATACATCGGCTATCCCTATGTGTGGGGCGGCAGTTCTCCGGCTACTTCCTTTGATTGCTCGGGCTATGTTTCATGGGTCATCAATCACTCCGGCTGGAATGTGGGCAGGCTGGGAGCCCAGGGGCTCTATAACATCTGTACGCCGACCAGTTCTCCCAAACCCGGTGATCTGGTGTTCTTCAAAGGCACCTATGACACGCCGGGCGTGAGCCATTGCGGGATTTATGTCGGTGATGGAAAAATGCTGCATTGCGGAGATCCCATCGGCTACGCAAATTTGAATACAAGCTACTGGCAATCTCATTTTTACGCCTACGGGCGTTTACCGTGACAGGAGGTTTTGAAATGGCAACTACCAAAAGCATGAAAATTCAGGCCGAGATTGATAAGGTCAAGGCCAAAATCAGTGAACAGCAGGCCCGGCTCAAGGAGCTGGAGCAGAAAAAGCTGGAGGCGGAAAACAGCGAGATCGTGGACATTGTGCGCGGCATGAGCATTTCCCTTACGGAGCTCCCGCTGCTGTTTGAGAAACTGAAGGACGGCGGCACTTTGGGACAAAGTGTCCCGAAGTCCGAAGAAGAAAAGGAGGAAAACTGAATATGAAACACTTTCGTATGTTGGCGGCGGGGCTTTGCTCCGCCGTTCTTTTATGCGGCTCTGCGATTCCAGCCTACGCCTATTCGGACAGTGGGAATGAGGAACCGCCTGTTGTGGAAGAAACTCCGGCCCCGGAGCCTGCACCTACCATTACCCCGGGCGAGGGCTTTTCGGAGGATGGAAACCTTGTGACCCGCGATCTGCTCTATGATGCTGCAACCAACAAACAGTTCATCACGGTGGAAACCAGCGGCGGCAACACCTTTTACATTGTCATTGACTATGACAAGCCTGTGGACGAGGACGGCGAACAGTATCACACCTACTTTTTGAACATGGTGGATGAAGCCGATCTGCTGGCGGCACTGGAGGCCGCTGGCGGAGAACTTCCGGCCTGCTCCTGCACAGAAAAATGTGCGCCCGGAGCCATCCATACGGATTGCGAGGTCTGCGCGGTCAACATGACCGAGTGTGCTGGCACAGCTCCCGAACCCGCCCCGGTGACGGAACCTGTGGAGGAGCCGGAACCCGAACCCCAGCAAAAAAGCAATACCGGGACACTTCTGCTGATTTTGGCAGTGGCTGTTCTGGGCAGCGGTGCAGGCTGGTACTTCAAAATCTACCGCCCGAAGCATGAAAAAGCTGCTGTACCCGAAGAGGATTACAGCGAGGAACTGGCCGATTATGACGATCCCGAGGACGATGGGCCGCCTTGGGACGAGGACGATACCGAAAGCGAGGATAATGAATGAGATTTACCAACAACCCCTATGAGGGATTTATGAAAGAAAAAAGCTACTTTAAGGGTGTGCCGCCCAGCCTGCCGCCGAAGGGCTCCCGTTGTGACGGCTGCCCTTACTGGCGCGGGATCGGCTGCGTGTTCTGCTACCGGGAGCAGCTCAAACCACCGGGCAACGGGAGGTGATGCTGTGGGCCGAGAACTGACCCGGACAGAAAAAGCGGCAATCCGCAGGCTGGTGTCAAAATGGTGTGCCAACTATGACCGGGACTGCGGCTGCCTGCCGCTGGATTGCGAGTGCTATATGTTTGGGAAATGCTGGACGGGGGCTTATTGCCGCTACTTCCGCGAGGCAGTTCTGCCCCTTGATCCGGCGCTGGAGGCTGCGCTGCTGGCAGAAGGGCCAAGGCCGGATTTCAAGGCTTGCCCGGTATGCGGCAGAGCCGTGGCTCCTGATGGACGGCAAACCTATTGTTCGGCGGCCTGTGCAAAGGCGGCACACCGCAGACAGCAGCGGGAATATATGCGGAAAAAACGGGGCTGATGTGTTGACAATTAGGACATCCAAAACCCGCCTGTGACAAGGCTTTTTAAGGCCCTTTTCTGCGGGAGGCGTATATTTCTACGTCCGGCCCTGTTTCCGTGAGATGCTGTCAACATTTTAGCTGCCGGGGCTTTGGGACAATTTGTCCCAAAGTTCCGGCTTTTGTGGAAGGAGGTACTATGCCGAAATATTATCCGATCAATGAAGAAGCCGCAAAGCGGGCAAAAGATATGAACAGCTTTTCTGACTATCAGCCGGGCTCCGCTACGGCGGGCTACCGGGCAATGGTCGATGAAGCGTATGCAGCGGCGGAACGCCAGAAAGCCCGTGTCGATCCCATGTACCACGATAAGATTGACGCTCTGGTGGATCGCTATGCCCGGAAACTTGCGGAAAATCTGAATGAACGCAATGTGATTGATGCCCGGGTGCCCTCTATTCTGATCTCCGGGGGCGGCAATTTCCCTGTGACAAAAAAGCACAAGCAGAACGCCGCCCGGGATCGCAACTATGGAGAGTATGCGGAGATTTCAAAGCTGCTTGATAAAATCCGCTCTGTTGGAATGGGTGGGATCAGCGCGGATGACGATCTGGCCGTGGAAAAGCTGACAAAAAAGCTGGAGGGGCTGGAGTCCCAGCAGGCCACCATGAAGGCGGTCAATGCGTATTTTCGGAAACACAAAACGCTGGACGGCTGCCCGGAGCTTACGCCGGAGCAGGCCGAAAAGCTCAAAGCAGATATGGCGCAGTCATGGCACTTGGACAAAAGCAAGCCATACCCCGCCTATCTGCTTTCCAACAACAACGCCAACATCCGCCGTGTGCGCCAGCGCATTGAGGAACTGAGCAGCCGCTCCGAGTTTGCAGGCTGGACATTCCCCGGAGGCGAGGCAAAAATCAACGAGGCTGAAAATCGTTTGCAGCTTATTTTTGAGGAAAAGCCCGATGCCAATCAGCGGCAGGAACTGAAAAGCAACGGCTTTAAGTGGGCTCCCAGCCAAGGGGCATGGCAGCGGCAGCTTAACCAGAACGCCATCCGTGCTGCGGCCCGGATAGACTTTCTGCGGCCCGAGGACGGTACAAGCCCCTATCAGCTCCAGCCGTTTGTGAAAAGAGAAAACAAAGAAATGTCTCGATGATGGGAGGTGTACTATGGACAAAAATCAAGGCTATGCTATTTTGAAGGCGGTCATGCTGGAAAATGGGCGGGGATTTGCATTGGGCGAACATCCCACCGCGCCATCCCGCTATGTCACATGGGCCTGCTATGATGACAAGGACGGCCAGCGGCAGTATGAATGGGGTCACTATGGAAATGACCGCACCGCGATGGAACAGGATTTCACAGACCGGGTGCAGGACTATCAGCGTATTTATAACGTCGGGATCAGGCAGACCGAGGCTCCCGGCCTTTACAAGTATTATTCGACCCAGCGGCCTGTGGACATCGGGACATTCCCGAAGCCGCCTTATAACAAGCCGGATGAAATCTTCAATTACGATCAGCGCATCCCGGTGGAAAATGGCTCGTTCTTGGCTTGGGGCTATCTTACCTATACCCGCCCGCTAACGGAAAAACAGGCATCCGACTATGAGCTGCGTCCTGCGCCTGATAATCCCGACAGGCCCCGTCCGATTGCCGAGCAGATGAAAAATGCGGCAAAGTTGGCGGAGGCAGATCGCGGCTCGGAGGCTCCGGCTCCCCAACGGAGGCAGCCTGACCGTGGCGATAGATAAGGAGGTGCGTATATGGAAAAGAAACGTGAACAGGAATTGTCTGTACTGGAGGTGCTGCGCCTGCACCGTGAATTTCATTTGCCGCACCCTGTTCCGGCAGACGAACAGGAAAAGCCGCTGGATAAGGTAAAGGAGCCGCCCCGCGCCTGCCGCAGCCGGGAGCGTGAGGAGCGATGACAAAGAAACGCCGCCGTCCGATCCATCTTCATGTGATGGTGTCGGAGGCGGAGCAGGCCCTGATTCAAGAACGTATGGCGGAGGCTGGCATCCGTAATATGGGAGCCTATATGCGGAAAATGGCCCTGAGTGGGTATGTGCTTCATGTTGACCTTTCGCCTGTTCGTGAGCTGGTTTCGCTCCAGCGGCGCTGCTCCAACAATCTGAACCAAGTGGCAATTCAAGCCAACACCTACGGCGCAATTTATCCCGAAGAACTCGCGGCCTTGCAGCGGGACTATGCCGCTTTGTGGGGGCCGCTGTCTGATCTCTTGAAACAGCTCTCCGCGCTGGTAGAGCTCTGACCCATCCGGGGAGTGGTTGATACCGCTCCCCGGCTTTTTCTACTTCGGGACAAAGTGTCCCAAAGTAAAAATACTGTTTGCCGGAAGGAGGGATTTTTACGGCGACCACCTACATCCGCCCTTATAAAACAGCGGCGGGAAAAAGTGCAATTCAAACGATGGAGGATCGTTTCACCTATGGCCTGAACCCGGAAAAGCTGGGAGCCGTATCTTCCTATCTCTGCGATCCGAACACGGCTCCCGCCGAGTTTCTTCTGGTAAAAAGTCAATACCTTGCAGAGACAGGCCGGGCCGTATCTCGCGGGGCCCTGTTCTTTCAGATCCGGCAGGCGTTCCTGCCCGGGGAGGTTACGGCGGAAGAAGCAAACCGTATCGGCTATGAAACGGCGATGCGCTGGACAAAGGGAAAGTATCAGTTCTTCGTCTGTACGCATACCGACAAGGCCCATATCCACAATCACATTTATTTCAATGCAACGGCCTTTGACCACTCCCGGAAATTTCATAATTTCATTGGTTCGTCCTTTGCCCTGCGGCGGCTCTCTGACCGCGTGTGCATCGAACATGAATTGTCTGTCATTCAAAATCCGCGCCAGCACAGCAAGGGCCGCTTTCTTCACTATGGCCAGTGGATCGGGGAAAAGCCGCCCTCTGCCAAGCAGCGGGTACGTCTGGCGATTCTCGCTGCTTTGGAGAAAAAGCCCACAGACTTTGCCGATTTTCTCCGGCTTATGGAGGAGTCCGGCTTTTCGGTGAAACAGGGACGAGGCGGTGTCATCTCATTTCTCGCGCCCGGACAGGAAAAACCGACCCGGCTCCGGGCTTCTACACTGGGAGCTGGATTTGACCCGGAGGACATCAAGGCAGTAATTGCCGGGGAACGTCCGCTCCCCGAGCTGCCAGAGGAGCCCAAGGTTCCGCCACGGCGAGTTAATCTCATCATCGACATTCAAGAGCGGATGGCCCAAGGCAAGGGCCCGGCCTATGAACGATGGGCCAAGGTATACAACCTAAAACAGATGGCTGCCGCGCTCCAGTATTTGCAGGAGCATCATCTGACAGACTATGCGGCGCTGACGGCCAGCACCGAGGCTGCTGTGGATCACTTTCACAAGCTGTCTGACGCGCTCCGCACAACGGAGGAGGCCCTTTCCAAAACCTCGGAGCTGATGGCTGCCACGGTGGACTATGCCAAGACCCGCCCGGTGTTCGATGGGTACAAGGCTGCGCGGTACAGCAAAAAGTATCTGGCCCAGCATGAAGTGGAGCTTGCCACTTACCGGGCGGCAAAGGATACCATGAACACCATACTGAACGGCGCAAAGCTCCCTAAGATTGAAGCACTAAAAAAATCCCGCCGTGAGCTGGCGGGACAAAAGAAAGAGCTTTATGCAGAATACCGGGAGGCCCAGCGGCAAATGCGGGAGGCCGTGGCAATAAAAGCGAACATTGATCATCTGCTCGGCATAACAGACGAGCGTGAAAATAAGGCCCAGGAACGATAGTGACGGGCCGCAGACTACGGTGCAGCGCACCGGGACTTTGGGACAATTTGTCCCGAAGTACAGCGGGTTTGGGGAGCTCCCCAACAAGCATTTTTGCGGGCCCTGCGCCCTGCAAAAATTTCGGAGTGTGGCCACACCCGAATTGCTTGCCAAAACGCGCAACCCGCAACATGGCGCAAAAAAACGGAGGTTACGCTTTCTTTTACGTTTCCTCCGTTTCTTTCGATGCTTTCATCGCTTGGATTGTAGCTTCAACGATTTTCAATTCTCTTTCGTCCAAGGCGTTCAACATGGCATCAATCCGCTTTCTGCACTCGCTCCCGCTATTCTGGGACGGGTAAAAGTATTGATCCACCGATATATCAAACATTGTGACCATCTGATAAAAGGTGTTGAGGCTTGGATGCTGACCGTCATTTTCGTTATACATAATGGTACGCGGAGCGCGGTCAACAATATAGGCCAGTTGCTCCTGTGTCATGCCGCTGGCTTCTCTTGCCCGCTTGATGGCGAGCCCTATATCGTGAAAATCAAAGCGTCTTTCATCTCGTTCTATCTTCATAACATCACCTGATATGATTTTACATTTCATGTGATATTATTTGAACGACTGTGTATTTCATACTACTGACTATTTAATTTCACTATATTTTCTTCCTAAACTTGTTTTGTTCGAGCCGAAGAACTATAATGTACTCTATGGAGGTGCAGAATGGATTATATGACACTAAAAGAGGCCGCCGAAAAATGGGGCGTGACACCTCGTAGAGTAAATTACTATTGCGCTGCTGGGCGTATCCCCGGCGCTGTAAAGATGGCTGGTGTTTGGCTGATCCCAAAGAACGCAGAAAAGCCGATTGACGGAAGGACAAAACAAGGAAAGGAATTAAAACATGAATAGAATATTGCTATTGGAGGATGATGTCAGTCTAATAGATGGCTTGGTCTACTCTTTGAAAAAGAATGAATTTGATGTTAAAGTTGCCCGTACTGTATGTGAGGCAAAACAATACTTGTCCGAACTCGACAGATACGATCTATTGATTTTGGATGTCACCCTACCAGATGGAACAGGATTTGACATATGCGAAAAAGTAAGAAAAGAAAATCAGCAGATACCTATTATATTCCTGACTGCATCGGATGAAGAAGTCAGCATAATTCGTGGATTAGATAGCGGTGGGGACGATTATATCACCAAGCCTTTCAAACTGGGGGAATTGTGTTCCCGCATCCGGGCGCTGTTGCGTCGGGCCGGAGTTTCCAAAAGCGAAAAAAACACTTCTATGGAATGTGGCGACATTATCATTGATCTGTTGGATAGCCGTGCAACCTTAAAGGGAAAAGCATTGGATTTGACAAGCGCCGAATATCGTTTGCTTTGTCTGCTGGTAAGAAACGCAAATCGTGTTGTGACAAGGGACATCATTCTAAATGAGCTGTGGGATGATACAGGAAATTTTGTGGATGATAACACCCTGTCCGTCTATGTACGGCGGCTTCGCGAAAAAGTGGAAACCGATCCTTCCCATCCAGAACACCTTATAACCATCCGTGGGTTCGGCTACCAATGGAAAGAGGTGTCTATATGAGTTTGTGCCAAGATAGGCAGATTAAAGGGTTCCTGCTATTTTTGACTTTGTTTGCTCTGCTATTTGTAGGTACAGCAACCGTTTTGACTATTTATCAGGTGAACGGTGCGGAAGCCCTGTGGCTCAAACACGATGAAGCGGTTTCATCCTCGCTTTTGGAACAGGGTGTTCCGAAAGAAGTGATTGCAGTCGCCTTTACGAACACAGACATCAGTGAAGATGGTAGGTCATTATTAGCGGCTGCGGGTTTGGGAAAACAGTCAGAAAGCAGTATGCGGCCTTATTTCAATCAATTTCAGCGTTCCGCTTTCTGTACCATGCTATGCACTGTGCTATTTTTTCTCTTTGTGCTTGCCGTAGGAATATTCGTTTTTTTCTGGAAAAGGAAGCGATTGTATCAACAGGCCGACAAAATATTGCTAAATTACATCAACGGGGATTACTCTTGTCATTTACCGCAGAATTATGAGGGGGCTATCTACCAAGTGTTTTCTTCGGTAGAACAGCTTGCAACCATGCTCCAATCCAAAAATGAAACAGAACGTAAAGCAAAAGAGTTTTTGAAAGATACCATATCCGATATATCTCACCAGCTCAAAACGCCTCTGGCAGCCCTCGCCATGTATCAGGAGATCATTGAAAGTGAGCCGGAAAATGCGGAAACGGTAAAGCAGTTTGCGACGAAGATGGGCATTTCTCTAAAGCGTATGGAGCAGTTAATCTCATCCATGTTGAAGATAACCCGACTGGATACGGGAAACATCATTTTTGAGAAAAAAAGTTGCCGTATGTCCGAACTGATAGCTCATTCCGTCAATGAATTAACTGCACGAGCTAAAAATGAGAATAAACAGATTCAGATCGATGGCGACGGTGAGCAAAAGCTTATTTGTGATATGGAATGGACAGGGGAAGCAATTGGAAACATCGTAAAAAATGCGCTGGATCACACACAAGTTGGCGGCATCGTCCGTATTACATGGAATCGCGCTCCTGCTATGTTTCAGATTTTCATTTCTGATAATGGGAGTGGAATAGCACCGGAGGATATTCACCACATCTTCAAACGCTTTTATCGCAGCAAACATTCCATTGATACACAAGGAATCGGGCTGGGGCTTCCCCTTGCCAAGTCCATTATTGAAGGGCAAGACGGTGTTATCTCCGTACAAAGTGAATCTGGAAAAGGTACGCTGTTTACACTATCTTTCCTTACGGAACTGTAAGGTCAAATTCACCTGCTTGTAAGCTGTTTTTGCTATCCTTTTGAGAAAGGAGGTACTGATGACTATGGAAATATTGAAAGTACAAGATTTATGTAAAACTTATGGCAAGGGTGAGGCGAAAGTCGAAGCGTTGAAGAAGGTTTCCCTCTCCCTGGATAAAGGCGAATTTGCTGCCGTTGTGGGTGAATCCGGTTCTGGCAAAAGCACATTACTGAACTGTATTGGAGCTTTGGACACTCCTACTTCCGGCCACATTTTGGTAGATGGACAAGACCTATTTTCCATGAAAGAGGAACAGCGCACGATTTTCCGCCGTCGTAATATCGGTTTTATCTTCCAATCCTTTCAGTTGGTTTCCGAGCTGAATGTGGAGCAGAATATCATATTTCCGCTTCTCTTGGACTATCGCAAGCCAGATCCGGCAGAGGTAGAAGAAATCTTGGATCTCTTGGGCCTTACCGAACGTCGGCACCACCTGCCGAATCAACTATCCGGCGGACAGCAGCAGCGTGTCGCCATTGGACGGGCGTTAATCACAAAGCCCAAACTGATTTTGGCGGATGAACCTACGGGCAATCTGGACAGTAAAAATAGCCAGGATGTCATGGCTTTGCTTACACAGGCATCCCGCCGCTATCAGCAAACGATTCTGATGATTACCCACAATAAAAATTTGACAGCATCCGTTGATCGGGTGTTCCGAGTATCCGATGGCGTTTTGACGGATTTGGGAGGAAAAAAGAATGAAGCATTATCTTGACCTTGTTCCCATATCTGTAAAGATCCACAGGAAGCAAAGCAGGATGTCCATTTTCTGCATTGTGCTGGCGGTATTTCTGGTTACTACAATTTTTGGCATGGCAGATATGTTCGTCCGCAGCCAGATTTTGCAGACCCAGCAGGAATATGGAAACTGGCATATCGCCATCAAAAATATCAGCAACGAAGAAGCGTCAATTATCGCTTCACGCCCCGATGTTAAAGTATTTTCGCCGTATGGTGTACTTAATTATCGTGGAGATTTAGGCTACACTTTAGGAGGAAAAAATGTAGCGATATGCGGTTGTGATGAAAGCTATATAACCGAAATCTGGGCTGGACAACTTGAAGATGGCGTTTTTCCACAGGCAAGTAATGAAGCGTTGGTGACTGAAAATGTAAAACAGATAATGGGTGTTGCGATTGGCGATTCCATTGCCGTCGAAACTCCTGATGGTGATAAACTGAATTTTACCATATCTGGATTTATGAATAATACAGACTCGATCATGAGTGGCGACTCCTACGGCATTATTTTGAACATAGAGGATTACTGCGCGATTTATCCGAATGTATCAGACGGGGAGCCGAATGATTACGGCATTATGTTTTTTACTCAATTTGCAAACACAAGAAATATACAAGGGAAAATTGCAGATTTGAAAGAACAATGCAATTTATCGAATGAACAAATATCTTCCAACAATAATCTGCTTGGCTTGCTTGGGCAAAGCCGCGTCCCCTTTTTGTTACAAGTGTACTTGGCTGCGGCTGTATTGTTTGTATTGGTAATGTTAGCTGGCATTATGATGATTGCAAGCAGCCTAAATAGCAATGTGGCTCAGCGGACAGAGTTTTTCGGCCTTATGCGTTGTATCGGTGCAACGCCAAAACAGGTTATGCGCCTGGTACGGAAAGAGGCGCTTAGTTGGTGTCGTTTGGCGATCCCTGTGGGTATTTCCATCGGTGTAGTTGTCATTTGGGTCTTGTGTGCAGTTTTACGCTTCCTTGGCCCAGAATATTTCGAGGCTATGCCAACATTCGGTTTGAGCATTCCGAGCATTTTGGCAGGAATCGTTGTGGGATTACTTACGGTTTTGTTAGCTGCTTATTCCCCGGCCAAAAAGGCGGCAAAGGTATCTCCTCTGGCAGCGGTTTCCGGTAACGCAAATACTTTGAAACCCGCCAGAAATGCCGCCAATACAAAGCTATTTAAGATTGATACTGCACTTGGGATTCATCATGCAAAAGCAAGCCGAAAAAACTTACTTTTGATGACTAGCTCATTTGCTCTTAGTATTATCCTTTTTTTATCGTTTTCCGTAACGGTCGAGTTTATGCAGCATACATTAACGCCGCTTCATCCATGGACAGCAGATTTATCTATCATAAGCCCTGATAATTCTTGCGCCATTGACAAAACATTTTTAGAAGATTTGAAAGAAAATTCTATTGTGGATTTAGCGTATGGAAGAATGTTTGCCTACGAGGTTCCATCTGTAACAAATGGTATTGAAAAAAAGGTGGATTTGATCTCTTATGAGCAGCATCAATTTGATTGGGCGAAAGACTATTTGTTAGAAGGTTCTCTTGAATCTGCACAAAACGATGTGGGAACTGGTTTAATTGTTTATGAGCAACAGAATACTATACAAATTGGTGATACTGTAACACTGAATATAAGCGGGCAAAAAAAAGAAATTCAAATCGTGGGAACACTATCTGACTGTCCATTTTATAGTGCTGCAGGTGTTGGAACAATTATCTGTTCAGAGGATACATTTAAGCAAATTACTAGTGAATCAAAGTACACGATTATTGATGTGCAGTTAACCAAAGATGCAACCGATGAAGATGTTTATGCTATCCATCAAATGGTGGATTCCACATTTACTTTCTCCGATGAACGTATGGGAAACAGCAGTACAATGGGAACATATTATTGTTTCTGGCTGTTCGTTTATGGATTTCTCGTTTTGATTGCATTGATTACAGTTTTTAACATAATAAACAGTATTGCTATGAGCGTCTCCTCAAGATCAAAGCAATATGGTTCTTTCCGCGCTATTGGGCTTAGTACAGGACAGCTTAGGAAAATGATAGTTGCAGAAGCCTTTACTTATACCATAATCGGTGGTATAGTTGGCACCATTTTGGGACTGTTAAGCAACAAGGTATTGTTCGAAATGTTGATCAGTTATAAATGGGGTGATACTTGGACAATTCCTTTGAAAGAATTGGGTATTATTCTTCTGATTGTTGTACTATCTGCGATTGTGGCGGTGTACGGTCCGATTAAGAGAATACACAATATGTCCATTGTTGACACAATCAGCGCACAGTGATTCTACTTTTGAAGTGGGTGGATTTAGAAGCCACCCGCTTTTGTCTTACAAATTCGTAAGCTGAAATTCACCTGTTTGTAAGCTGGTTTTTTTATAATTAAGTTGATGAAAGAGAGGAAAAAATGAAAAAAATTCTTTCCACCAGAGTATTGGTGAAGATTGGTGTATTAACAACGATACTGCTAGTTTTGATAATCTGTACTGTATGGGGCAATTCAGCATTGATGGTAAGTACAGTTAATATCTCCAGTGATCGCATACCATCTACCTTTTCTAATTTTCAGATTGCACAAGTGTCCGACTTGCATAATGCTGAATTTGGAGAAAGCAATACAGAATTGATAGAATTGCTGTCTGAACACGAACCGGATATTATTGTGATAACTGGAGATTTAATCGATGCTGGACATACAGACATTGAGATTGCGTTTGATTTTGTAAAAAAAGCTGTTCAAATAGCTCCTGTCTACTTTGTAACTGGAAACCACGAAGCTAACTTCTCACATTATGATCAATTCAAAACAGGGCTTGAAGCGTCTGGCGTAACTGTCCTTGAAGATGAAGCAATACAGTTAGTGTATAACAACGAAATGATTACCCTTATCGGGCTTTCTGATCCTGACTTTACGATTAAGGGCGATATGTTTAATGAAGTACCAGCCATGGTCAACACAAAATTGAATAGCCTCATTGATGACGAAAATAGTTATACTATACTGCTATCACATCGGTCAGAGTTATTTGAAACCTATGTATGCTGCGGTGTTGATCTGGTTTTATGTGGTCACGCACACGGAGGGCAGTTTCGATTGCCTTTTATTGGGGGGCTTGTTGCCCCCAATCAAGGGCTGTTTCCTAAATATGATTCCGGTCTTTATACAGACGGAAAGACAAATATGGTTGTTAGCCGCGGCCTTGGAAATAGTATTATTCCATTCCGATTTAATAATCGTCCAGAGGTTGTATTAGTAGAACTTAACACCGAATAACGATACTTCAACCGAATATTGAAATGATCTGCCGCACGACGGCAAAAGAAAAAAAGCCGTCGTAGAGCAGACAATTTGACA